>Ga0207003_1073_pt1 | contig 25213 bp, 24 predicted proteins | sample Alteio_BWMinCont_89_FD_153474 | JGI IMG/M metagenome (GOLD analysis project Ga0207003, IMG submission 153474) | Enriched cells from forest soil in Barre Woods Harvard Forest LTER site, Petersham, Massachusetts, United States -... | ecosystem: Environmental > Terrestrial > Soil > Temperate forest >...
AAACTTGATTCTCCCAGAAAACAACCGATAATGCACGCCTGTTGCTCTAAAATATTTTATTTTTCGGAGGGGGCCTTGATGGGTAAAGCCAAAACTGAATTACTTTCCACTGAAGTAAATCATTTGGATATCAAACAATTTGATTTGGTAAAGTTCGTTGACGCAATGAAGGGAACCGCGTTTCAGGCGAGAAACTTGTCACGCGCAGCGGAAATTTATCACCAAATGCTCAGCGACGATAAATGTGGCGTAATTTTATGTTTGGCAGGATCGCTCATCAGTGCAGGATTAAAGAAAGTTGTCATCGACATGATTGAAAATAATATGGTCGATGCGATTGTCTCAACCGGCGCTAATATTGTTGACCAGGATTTTTTTGAAGGCCTCGGATTCAAGCATTATCAAGGATCTCCTTTACTGGAAGATACAGAACTCCAGGCGCTCGCAATCGATCGTATTTACGATACATTGATTGACGAAGATGAATTGCGTATTTGTGATAATACCGTCTGTGAAATTGCCAATGCGATGACACCAGGTGCCTATTCGTCACGTGAATTTATCCAAGAAATGGGCCGATACCTCGAAACTCACGGTAAAAATAAAGAGTCTCTCGTACTGCGCGCGTATCAAAAAAATGTTCCTATTTTTGTTCCCGCATTCAGTGATTGCAGTGCAGGATTTGGTTTGGTGATGCATCAAGTCGCTAATCCCAAGAAACACGTTTCCATCGACTCCGTAAAAGATTTTCGCGAATTAACGCAATTAAAAATCGCCGCAAAAGAAACCGGTTTATTAATGGTGGGTGGCGGTGTTCCCAAAAATTTTGCGCAAGATGTTGTAGTCGCTGCGGAATTGTTGGGTGCTGAAGTTCCCTTACATAAATATGCTGTGCAAATTACGGTTGCGGATGAGCGTGATGGCGGCCTCTCTGGTTCGACACTGCGTGAAGCGTGCTCATGGGGCAAAGTCTCTGTGGTACATGAGCAAATGGTATTTTGCGAAGCGACCATCGCACTGCCCATGATTGTGGGATATGCCTACGGCAAGGGCGCATGGCGTGAACGACATGCGCGTCAATACAGTCAGTTTTTTGCCGAAGCGCAATTAGCTGTTTGACACTTGTTAAACGGAGGGCATCCGATGAGTGACTGGTCTATTCAACAAGCTCGCGATATTTATCATATTGCACAATGGAGCGATGGTTTTTTTGATATTGGCGAACACGGCACGCTGCAAGCGTATCCGAACGCATCGCGCGAACAAAAAAGCATTGATCTCTACGAGTTAGCACAAACCATTAAAAATTCAGGCACGCCTTTTCCCGTGCTCGTGCGCTTCCCGGGTATTTTGCGCAAGCGCGTGCAAACATTGCATGATGCGTTTACTGCTGCCATCAAAGACCATGATTATCGTGGTAATTACATTAGCGCCTATCCCATCAAAGTGAATCAACAGCGACATGTGGTCGAAGCCATTGTCGAAAACAGTCAAGTCAAGGTTGGCATTGAAGCAGGCAGCAAACCTGAATTACTGGCTGCGCTAGCGGTTTCAAGTGCGCATGATTCCGTGATCATTTGCAATGGTTACAAAGATCGCGAATATATGCGTCTTGCGCTGATTGGCCAGCGTTTAGGGCATCGCGTTTTTATCATTTTAGAAAAAATACATGAAATCGCCCTGGTGTTAGAAGAGAGTGAAAAACTGGGTGTTGAACCGGTGTTGGGGGTGCGCGCCAGACTCTCTTCTACGGCTGAGGGAAAATGGCAACATTCGGGCGGTGAAAAAGCAAAATTTGGTTTTTCTGCGCCGCAATTATTGCAAATTGTCGAATTGCTTCGTGCAAAAAAACGATTGGACTGGTTGCGAGTGATTCATTTGCATCTGGGATCACAAGTCGCGAATATTTCTCACATTCAACGCGGAATGCATGAAGCGGCACGGTATTATGCGGCATTGCGCGAATTGGGCGCACCGATTGATACGGTCGATGTGGGCGGTGGTCTCGGTGTAGATTACGAAGGCACGCGCTCACGCAGTTTTTGTTCGATGAATTACAGTGTGCAGGAATACGCAAATAATATTGTGTATACGCTCGCCGAAATCTGTCAGCAGCATCAATTACCGCATCCCAATATTGTGACTGAATCAGGGCGTGCCATCACAGCACATCATGCCATGTTGATTACCGATGTGATTTCAACTGAACCGGCTTGTGAAATTTCGGATTTGCAACCGCCAGAGAAAGAAGCCAAACCCATTATTCATGGATTGTGGAATAGTTTAACCACGTTGACAGAAAGTACAGCACTTGAAATTTATCACGATGTTTGTCACTGGATGTCAGAAGTTAATACGATGTACATCCACGGACTGATTGGATTAAAAGAGCGTGCCTACGCAGAGCAAGTGTATTTTGCAACGTGTTTCAAATTACGCGATGTTTTAAAACCGACAGCACGCGCGCACCGTGAAGTGATTGATGAACTCAATGAAAAACTGGCGAATAAATTCGTTTGTAATTTTTCACTGTTTCAATCGCTGCCCGATGCTTGGGCGATTAATCAAGTGTTTCCCATCATGCCATTGTCTGGCCTAGAGCAGCGTCCAATTCATCGTGGTATTTTGCATGATATTACGTGCGATTCCGATGGGCGAATTGATATGTATGTCAATAATTATGGATTAGAAACGACATTGCCACTCATGCCGTATGATCCGAATAAACCGTATTTGCTTGGTATTTTTATGGTGGGTGCTTATCAGGAAATTCTTGGCGATTTGCATAATTTATTTGGCGATACGCATTCCGTCCACGTCGAATTAACACCGGATGGCCAATACGAATTATCCCACGTGCGTGCGGGCGACACAGTGGAATCCGTGTTGCGCTATGTCGATTTTGATACGAAAAATTTATTGGTTTCATATCAAAATAAATTAAAAGCCGCACAGTTGTCGGCAGCTGAATCAGAAGAATTTTTGAATGATTTAACAGTCGGGCTGGAAGGTTATACGTATTTTGAGGAATAATCAGTCCCTCGTCAAAAAGTTTTTCCGAATGCTGACGAGGGACGTTGCGACGAGGACGTAAGGAAGCATCGAGGGCAAGATGCCCGTTCCCGAGGCGCATTCGGAAAAATTTTTTTGACGAGGTACTAGTGACAGCATTTAATCCTAACGACGCTGCTGCAAAAGATTCAGGTATTTTTGGACTGCCTTATTCTGCAGAAGAAGCAAAAGTGGTTTTATTATCCGTGCCATGGGAAGCAACGACATCGTATGGTGGTGGAACAGCACAAGGCCCGCGAGCGATTTTAGAAGCGAGTAAACAAGTCGATTTGTTTGATCTTGAGTTAGGAAATTTTTATGAATCGGGTATTGCTTTGTTGGATGAACTCCCTGATTTGAATGAATGGAATCGTATTGCAAAAGCGGCTGCGCAAAAAATTATTCTGGCAGAAAATTTATCGGAAAAAGAATTGACGCAGGCATTAACGCTCGTCAATTCAACGAGTCAAAAAATCAATGAATATGTTTATCAAACGACTCAAAAACAATTGAGCGAAGGGAAGTGTGTGGGATTAATCGGCGGTGATCATTCATCACCTTTTGGTGCCATAAAGGCATTTCTCGAGCGATATCCCAATATGAGTATATTGCATTTCGATGCACACGCAGATTTACGAGAAGCGTACGAAGGATTTGAAGATTCGCACGCGTCGATCATGCACAATGTGATTTCGAAAACGTCTCTGAAAAAATTAGTGCAAGTGGGCATCCGGGATTTTTGTGAAGATGAGCTCAATTTTATTAAAGAAAATAAATCACGCATCGTTACTTTTTTTGATGTATCGATGATAGATGAAAAAATGAGTGGGAAATCTTTTTCTGTTATTTGCGATGAAATCATCAGTCATTTATCGGATGAAGTGTATATTTCGTTTGATATTGATGGGTTGGATCCGCGGTTTTGTCCGCATACGGGGACACCTGTGCCAGGAGGATTGGATTACAATGAGGCGCTTTATTTACTGAAAAAGGTAGCGCGCTCAGGCAGGAAAATTATTGGATTTGATTTGTGTGAAGTGTCATTGGGCGATGAAGCAGAACAAGAATCATTGGATACTGCCGCACAGTGGGATGCTAATGTTGGAGCACGATTGCTTTATAAATTATGTGGATATGCTCTCACAACTTAGTGGATTTAAAAGAATGGGACTTAATTGAAGTCGAAGATTTCGACTTCAAGAAAAAGCGGTAAAGTTGTAACAACTCAGCCTTTTTCAACAGCACGGCCTGTCACCCCGCAAAATTTTTGCCCACGGTTCCACATAAGAAAGCAAGTCTATATGCAAAAATTTGTGCGGGGTCTGGTAGCGGTCTTTAGTAAAAAATTTAGCTGAAAATTCTTGTTGAAGTTGTTACCAGACCCCGCACAAAATTTTGCGTAACCACCTGTGTTTTTGTAGAAGATAGTTGGCAAAATTTTTGCGGGGTGACAAACCTTGCCTAAAATTAAGTAAAAAAACTATTGCATTTTTCCCCTCATTTGGCGGGTTTTCTTGCAACACTCCATTTTGTTCGTTTACAATTCAGCCCACTTAAAAAGGATCTTCAAGGTTATGCGTAAAAAGATAGTTGCTGGTAACTGGAAAATGAATGGTTCACGGTACGATGCTCATGTTTTATTGGAATCAATAAAACAGGGGGCGGGAACACTTTCCGGCGTCGAGATTATTATTTTCCCGAGCTTTGTGTATCTCCAGCAGTGCGAAGAAACGCTGGCAGATAGTCTCATCTCTTGGGGCGGACAGAATTTATATCTCGGCAGAGCAGGGGCTTTTACGGGTGAAATTTCAGGTGCCATGTTGGTGGATTATGGCTGCCAGTATGTGTTGATCGGTCACTCTGAGCGCCGCCATCTCTTTTACGAAGATGTGAATCTGCTTGCTGCAAAATACAAAGCAGCACAATACGTCGGGCTTCAGCCTGTTTTATGTGTCGGCGAAACGATTGAGGAACGGGAAGCAGGAAAAACAGAAAGCATTATTCAGCAGCAACTTGCATCTGTAGTAGAAGCTGCTAGCATTGACGCCTTCCGTCAGGCTGTCATTGCCTATGAGCCCGTTTGGGCGATTGGAACGGGATTGACGGCAACGCCGGATCAGGCGCAAGAGATACATGCATTTATTCGGCAAGTATTGGCGGCGTACCATCCGGGCATTGCACAAAGCGTCCGTATTTTGTATGGCGGCAGTGTCAAGCCAGACAATGCCAAAAGCTTGTTTGCCATGCCCGATATTGATGGCGGACTGGTGGGTGGGGCTTCACTGGATGCAAAAGCTTTCTTAGCAATTTGTCAGGCTGCGATGTATACTTAGCGCGGCCATAATTCGAGAGTTTTAGCATCTCATCTGCAGGCCAGATTGCGCGGGAAAAAATACTTGCATATGAATAACTATGCGCGTATTTTTTTCCACGCAGTCTGGCCTGCACCTGAGCGCTAAAACCCTCAAATTATGGCCACGCTAAGTATAGAATATGTCTCTTGCAAAAACAGACCGGAAAGGGTTAGGTAAAAAATGTATCAACTTATATTAATTATTCACGTATTTGCGGCCGTTTGCTTGATTGCGCTGGTATTAGTGCAACAGGGCAAAGGGGCAACAATGGGTGCTGCATATGGGAGCGGCGCATCTCAGACTGTGTTTGGTAGCAGAGGATCCGGCTCTTTTCTTCTGAGAGTGACGATTGGTTTCGTGATTGTGTTTTTTTCTACGAGCGTTGCGCTGAATTATTTGGCGAGTCGTGCCGTTAAACAATCACAACCCGTGATCCTTCCTGTTCAACAAAATGCGGTTGTACCGCCCATTTCTCCCAATAGCATTCCCATGCCGGAGAAAAATAGATAAATATTACTGCCGAAGTGGTGAAATTGGTAGACACGCCATCTTGAGGGGGTGGTGGCGAAAGCTGTGTGGGTTCGAGTCCCACCTTCGGCACCAATGTTGTGGCAATTGAAAAGAGAGTAAGTGTTAGATGTTTAGCACGCTTTAAGTTATGGCAGGGCCTGTCACCCCGCAAAATTTTTGCCAACGGTTCCACATAAGAAAACTGATGGTGAAGCAAAAATTTGTGCGGGGTCTGGTAACGATTTTAACAAGAATTTTTAGATGAATTTTTTGCTTAAGGCCGCTACCAGACCCCGCACAAAATTTTGCGTAACCCTTAGTGTTTTTGTGGAGGACAGTTGGCAAAATTTTTGCGGGGTGACAGGCCCTGCCATAACTTAAAGCGTGCTAAGCAACAGAGCTAGGAAAAAAGAGGAGAAAAGCCTAAGTGTTAGATAACTACTTACCCGTTTTGATTTTCATGATCGTGGGTGGTTTGCTAGGACTGGCTGTACCTTTGATCGGGTATCTGCTCGGCCCCAAAAATCCTACACCTGCAAAAAATTCTCCTTACGAATGCGGTTTTGATCCATTCGATGATGCCCGTATGCCATTCGATGTGCGCTATTATCTCGTCGCCATTTTATTTATCCTGTTTGATCTCGAGACCGCTTTTTTAATTCCCTGGGCGGTTGTTTTCCGTCAAATCGGTTGGTTCGGCATGATCGGTATGGGCGTGTTTCTCGGTCTGCTCGTTGTTGGTTTTATTTATGAGTGGAAAAAGGGGGCCTTGGAATGGGAATGACGGCATTGAAAGACCAAGGTTTTATCCTCACCACACTTGAAGAATTAGTGAGTTGGGCGCAGACCGGTTCATTGTGGCCGATGTCATTTGGATTAGCCTGTTGTGCAGTTGAAATGATGCATGCTAGCGCGTCGCGTTATGACATGGATCGCCTGGGTGTGATTTTTCGTCCCAGTCCACGGCAATCTGATGTGATGATTGTCGCTGGCACACTCTGCAACAAAATGGCGCCCGCTTTACGCAAAGTGTATGACCAGATGGCTGAACCGCGATGGGTCATCTCCATGGGATCTTGTGCAAACGGCGGCGGATATTATCATTATTCTTATTCCGTGGTGCGAGGCTGTGACCGTGTTGTTCCTGTGGATATATATGTTCCAGGATGTCCTCCCACAGCAGAAGCGCTCGTGTATGGCGTGATTCAATTGCAAAATAAAATTAATCGTAGTCGCAAAAAAACCATTAAACGATAGAGTAAATTATCATGGCGGATATCGATATTTTATATGCCCGAGTGAATGAACGTTTCTCTTCATTGTTGCAGCGCGCAGAAATGGCATTCGGCGAATTGACAATCGATGTGCTTCCCGAGCATTTACGCGATGTGTGTTTTGCATTGCGCGATGAAAGCGACTTTGATTTTAAAATGCTGATCGATGTGTGTGGAGTGGATTATCTTCATTACGGATTATCCGAATGGGAAACAGAATCTGCAACCGCAACCGGTTTTGAACGCGGTGTTGATCGCCGTGCGATAAATCATGCTTCTTTTAACACGAGCAAAACAGAGCCGCGACCGTTAGGGAGCGGTGCTTTAACGCATTTTCGTTTTGCATCGGTGTACCATCTCTTGTCACTCAATCAAAATCATCGCATTCGCATTCGTGTATTTTTAGACGAACATCATTTGAAAGTGCCTTCTGTGATGGATATTTGGCCTTCTGCGAATTGGTTCGAGCGCGAAGCATTCGATTTATTCGGTATCCAATTTGTCGGACATCCTGATTTACGCCGTATTTTGACGGACTATGGTTTTTCAGGTCATCCCTTCCGCAAAGATTTTCCCTTGAGCGGACATGTCGAAGTGCGTTATGACGCCGCATTGCAGCGTGTCGTGTATGAACCGGTGCGCATCGAGCCGCGTATTTTAGAACCCAAAGTTATTCGCCGAGATAATCGGTACAAAGTCGGAGAATAATCGATGGAAAAATTACCTGAAATTCGCAATTACACTTTTAATTTTGGCCCACAACATCCAGCGGCCCACGGTGTGTTACGACTGATTCTCGAAGTGGATGGCGAAACCATCGTCCGCGCAGATCCACACGTGGGATTGTTGCATCGTGCAACAGAAAAATTAGCAGAAACTAAACCGTATAATCACAGCATCGGTTACATGGATCGTTTAGATTATGTTTCCATGATGTGCAATGAACACGGTTATGTCATGGCGATTGAAAAATTGCTCGGCATCGAGCCGCCGATCCGTGCATTGTATATTCGTACGATGTTTGATGAAATCACACGCATTCTCAATCATTTGCTTTGGTTGGGCGCACATGCTTTGGATATCGGCGCAATGTCTGTGTTTTTGTATTGTTTTCGTGAGAGAGAAGATTTACTCGATTGTTATGAAGCAGTCTCTGGCACGCGTATGCACGCGACTTATTATCGTCCAGGCGGCGTATACCGTGATTTACCCGCCAAAATGCCGCAATATCGTCCCTCAAAATGGCATAACGAAAAAGACGTTGCGAAATTGAATCAAAATCGAAACGGTTCGTTATTGGATTTTATTTGGGATTTCACAGAACGCTTTCCCGAGCGAGTGAATGAATATGAAACGCTGCTCACCGATAATCGTATCTGGAAACAACGCACAGTCGATATCGGTATTATTTCGCCCGAACGCGCGATTGCTCTCGGTTTAACTGGCCCGATGCTGCGAGGTTCAGGTGTCGCGTGGGACTTACGCAAAAAACAACCGTATGCCATGTATGATCAAATGGATTTTGATATTCCCGTCGGTGCGACAGGCGATTGTTATGATCGATATCTTGTTCGTGTGGAAGAAATGCGTCAATCCAATCGCATCATTCGTCAATGTGTGGAATGGTTGAGAAAAAATCCAGGTCCGGTGATGACCGATCACAAAAAAGTTGCGCCGCCCACGCGCGTGGATATGAAAAAAGATATGGAAGCCCTCATTCATCATTTTAAATTAATGACAGAAGGATATTGCTTGCCAGAAGGTCAGGCGTATGCCGCTGTCGAACATCCCAAAGGGGAGTTCGGTGTGTATTTGGTTTCGGACGGCGCGAATAAACCGTATCGTTTGAAAATACGCGCAGCGGGTTTTCCACATTTGGCAGCGCTGGAAGAAATGACACGCGGTCACATGATTGCTGATGTGGTGGCCATTTTGTCGAGTCTCGATATTGTATTTGGAGAGATTGATCGCTAATGAGTAAAACAAATCACACATTGCTTTCAGCCCATGCCCGATCGGAAATCGATCGCTGGTTATTGCGTTATCCCACCGATCAAAAACGTTCGGGCGTGATGCAAGCGCTCATGATTGTGCAGGAAGAAAATGGCGGCTGGTTGACGGAAGCGCTGATGGATGCTGTCGCGGATTATTTAGAATTACCGAAAATTGCAGTGTATGAAGTTGCAACGTTTTATACGATGTATAATTTGAAACCGGTAGGGCGGCACGTTATCAATGTCTGCACGAATATTTCGTGCATGTTAAATGGTTCGCAAAAAATTGTAGATCATTTAAAAAAACGCCTGGACATTAATACGAATGAAACGACGACAGACGGAAAATTTACGCTGCGTGAAGTCGAATGTTTAGCGGCGTGCGCAGCCGCGCCGATGTTTCAAATTAATAAAAAATATTATGAAAATCTGACGCCTGAAAAGGTCGATACGATTATAAAAGAGTTGGAATAAGAAGTTGAAATGTAGAAGTGTAGGGTGGATTAGACGCGCTTTCTGCGTCGTAATCCACCAATATGCTGCAAAATCCGGTGGATTACGACGCAGAAAGCGCGTCTAATCCACCCTACATTTCTGGCATGACAGGCTATTGGAGTAAGAGTTGTGGCAAATGAAATTTGTTTCCGCACATTGCATTTAGATAAACCGTGGACACTCGGCACGTACGACAGTGTGGGCGGTTATGTGCAATGGAAAAAAATTCTGCGAGAAAAATTGCCGCCACAACAAATCATTGAGGCATTGAAATTATCGGCATTGCGTGGGCGTGGCGGCGCAGGATTTCCAACCGGATTGAAGTGGAGTTTCATTCGTCACGATATGCCAGGTCAAAAATATGTATTGTGCAATGCCGATGAAGGCGAACCCGGCACGTGCAAAGACCGTGAGATTTTACTTTTAAATCCACACCAATTGATTGAAGGTCTCGCGATTGCAGCGTATTCCATGGGCGCAAGCGTCGTGTATAACTATATTCGCGGTGAATTTCATGAACCATTCGGACGATTTGAAACAGCACTCGATGAAGCGCGTCACGCCGGATTGATTGGAAAAAATATTTTAGGCTCAGGAATCGATGTTGAAATTTATTCTCACCTAGGCGCCGGTGCTTATATTTGCGGTGAAGAAACCGCGCTCATGGAATCGCTCGAAGGGAAAAAAGGGATGCCGCGTTTTAAACCGCCATTCCCAGCGGCGCGTGGTTTGTATGGCAAACCGACTACGATCAATAATGTTGAAACATTTGCTTCTGTTCCTGTGATTTTAGAAAAAGGCGCAGAATGGTTTTTAAATTTAGGCAAACCGAATAATGGCGGCTGCAAAATTTTCAGTGTGACAGGACATGTGAATAAACCTGGGAATTATGAAGTGCCCTTGGGTACACCGTTCAGAGAATTGTTGGCCATGGCGGGAGGTGTGCGCAATGGTCATCGATTAAAAGCGGTGATTCCAGGTGGATCATCGATGCCTGTGTTGCCGGCCGATGTCATGATGGATCTCGATATGGATTTTGATTCAATTCAAAAAGCCGGATCGGGATTGGGTTCGGGCGCGGTGATTGTGATGGATGAAACGGTTTGCATGGTGAAGATGTTGCAACGTATTTCGCATTTTTATATGGATGAATCGTGTGGTCAGTGCACACCTTGTCGCGAAGGGACGGGTTGGTTGTATCGATTGGTGCATCGTATCGAGCATGGACATGGAACACTCGAAGATATCGAAAATTTACGGCGAGTCGCAAAAAATATTGAAGGCCGTACGATTTGTGCGTTTGGTGAAGCGGCAGCGTGGCCTGTGGGCGGGTTTTTGAAACATTTTTATGATGAGTTTGTTTACCATGTTGAACATAGAAAATGTAGGGTGGATTAGACGCGCTCTTTGCGTCGTAATCCACCTTTTCGCACTCATTTTGGTGGATTACGGTGCAAAAAACGCACCTAATCCACCCTACATTTTTTAGTTTAGGATTTTTTAAAAATGTCAGACATCGAAATCGAAATCAACGGTCAGCCCTTAAAAGCCAAACCGAATAGCATGATCATCCAAGTCGCGGATGAGGCGGGAATTTATATCCCGCGTTTTTGCTATCACAAACATTTATCTATCGCTGCAAATTGCCGCATGTGTCTGGTCGAAGTCGAAAAAGCTCCCAAGGCGTTACCGGCATGTGCCACACCCGTCATGCCCGGCATGAAAGTATTTACGCAGTCTCCCAAAGCGCTGGCTGCCCAAAAAGCCGTGATGGAATTTTTATTGATTAATCATCCACTCGATTGCCCCATTTGCGATCAGGGAGGCGAGTGTGAATTACAAGATTTAAGCATGGGATTTGGCTCTGCCGAATCATTTTATACATTCGGCAAACGTTCAGTCGAAGATGAAGATTTAGGGCCGTTGATTTCCACTGAAATGACACGCTGCATTCAATGCACGCGTTGCGTTCGTTTTGGAGAAGAAATTGCAGGCATGCGCGAATTGGGTGCAACCGATCGCGGTGAAGACATGGAAATTGGCACGTATATTGAAAAAGCAATGCGATCTGAAGTATCTGGCAACATCATCGATTTATGTCCCGTCGGTGCGCTCACTTCAAAACCCTTTCGTTTCACAGCACGTGCTTGGGAATTAAATCAATATCCGACCATTGCAGCGCATGATTGCATGGGTTCCAATGTGTATGCGCATACGCGCAATGGAAAAGTCATGCGCATGGTTCCGCATGAAAATGTTACGATTAATCAAACGTGGATTTCAGATCGTGATCGTTTCAGTTATGAAGGTTTTTATCACGCTGATCGACTCGAAAAACCGATGATTCAAGTCGAAGGTCAATGGCAAGAAACCGATTGGGAAACTGCATTGGAAAGGGCTGTCGCTGGATTACGCGCGATTATTACGACGCAAGGTGCAGAACATATCGCTGCATTGGCTTCACCCAATTCGACATTAGAAGAATTTTATTTGCTGCAAAAATTATTGCGTGAATTAGGTTCGTCGAACATCGATCATCGTTTGCGACAAACTGATTTTTCCGATCAACATACCATGCCACTCTTTCCAGGATTAAGTGGCTCTATCGCGGATATTGAAACAGCAGATATTATTTTGTTGATCGGTTCTCACATTCAAAAAGAACAACCCATCGCAGGATTGCGTGTTCGCCAAGCAACTCGTCAAGGCGCGCAAGTGATCGCAATCAATATGATGGATTATGATTTTAATTTTCCAGTCAGCGCGAAAAAAATTGTTGCACCGCATCAATTCGTCGAAACACTCTCAGCGATTGCGAATGAACAATCCGATCCCATCACATCATTGTTACGCAATGGAAAAAAAGTGTGTGTGCTCGTCGGTATCCAAGCCTCTCATCATCCTGAAGCAGCTGCGATACGTGGATTCGCCCATCAGATTGCGACAATATGTAAAGGAACATTGGGATTATTGACAGAAGGTGCTAATGCTGCAGGTGCCTGGATTGCAGGTGCTATTCCACATCGTGCACCTGCTGGAAAATCTCTGGAATCTCCCGGGCTCGATGCAGAAACGATATGGAAAAATCCACGCAAAGCCTATGTTTTATTAAATGTAGAGCCGGAATTGGATTGTACCAATGCGCCCTTAGCGCAAAATGCATTAGAGCAAGCAGAGTGTGTCGTTGCGTTGACGATTTATAAAAATCCGACACTGATGCAATACGCACAAGTGCTGTTGCCCGTGACACCGTTTACTGAAACAGCAGGAACTTTTGTGAATGTGACAGGTCAATGGCAACGATTTAATGGCGTCGCGAGACCTGTGGGCGAATCGCGTCCTGCGTGGAAAGTATTGCGCGTGCTGGGAAATTTATTTCATTGCGATGGGTTTGATTATCACACAGCGCATGAAATTCATGATGAAATAAAAATACTGATGGATCAGGCAGAGCCACTCAAAACCTCTTTTGTGACGCCACGTGTGCAAAAATCTAATCAGACATTATCCCGTATTGGTGAAATTCCATTGTACGCGGGTGATAATGTGCAACGCCGCGCAAAAGCGTTGCAAGCCACACAAGACATTATTCAGGAAAATGCAGTTGGCATACGCGTGCATCCAGAGATAGCCAATACATTGCAAGTGAATGAGACAGAAATAGTTACCGCCGTTCAGGGAAATCATCGTGTAAAATTACCTCTTTTTATAGATGAACGAGTTCCCATCGGCGCAGCTTATGTCGCGGGCGGTATTTTAGCGACAACGGATTTAAGTGAATTGTATGGTCCTATAGAGATTCGTAAAACATGATAGAAGAGTTATTACTGATCGGCCTGATTGTTATCAAAATCCTCGCCATTGTGGTGGTGTTGCTGGTAGCTGTCGCCTATTTAACTTACTTCGAGCGCAAAGTGATTGGCTATATGCAACTGCGCATTGGTCCTAATCGCGTTGGGCCGTATGGATTAACACAGCCTATTGCGGATGTGATTAAACTGCTGAATAAAGAAATTATTATTCCGAGAATGTCGAATCGGTTTTTATTTGTGATTGCACCTGTCGTGAGTATTGGGACAGCGCTGGCGGGATGGGCAGCGATTCCATTCGATAAAAAAATGATATTGGCCGATATTAACGCCGGCGTGTTGTATGTTTTTGCATTATCGTCGCTGGGAGTTTACGGCGTATTGATTGCCGGTTGGGCATCGAATTCAAAATATGCGTTATTTGGCGCATTGCGCGCGGCAGCCCAATCGATTTCATATGAAATTGCCATGGGTTTTGCATTAATTGGCGTGATGATGGCGGCGGGTTCTTTGCGTTTCAGCGCAATTGTCACTGCACAGTCAGGCGGTTTTTGGCATTGGTACTGGCTGCCGTTATTACCGTTGTTTATTGTGTATTGGATATCCGGCGTGGCTGAAACTAATCGCGCACCGTTTGATGTGGCCGAAGGCGAATCTGAAATTGTCGCAGGATTTCACGTAGAATATTCGGGCACGGTGTTTGCCCTGTTTTTCCTAGCAGAATATGCGAACATGATTTTGATTTCTGCACTGGCTGCGCTGATGTTCATGGGCGGTTGGCTGTCGCCTTTTCAAGGGATTCCGTATCTTGGGCCCTTGTTTGCCTGGGTTCCTGGTTTGGTTTGGTTATTAGCTAAATTAGGTTTTTTTGTATTTTGTTATTTATGGTTTAGAGCGACGTTCCCACGGTATCGATATGATCAAATCATGCGATTGGGTTGGAAAGTATTAATTCCTGTGACTATTGTGTGGATCGTTGTGTTGGCTTTGGCGATTCATTTTCAATTGGCTCCCTGGTTTTCGGAAATGAGATAACTATGCGACGTTTGATTCAATACATTAAAAGTTTTTCTCTTTGGGACTTATTGAAAGGCCTGAAATTGACAGGACGTTTATTGTTTGCCAAAAAAATAACGATTCAATATCCCGAAGAAAAAACACCGACATCGCCACGATTTCGTGGATTGCATGCGTTGCGTCGTTATCCGAATGGGGAAGAACGTTGTATTGCGTGTAAATTATGTGAAGCGGTTTGTCCGGCATTGGCAATTACGATTGATGCAGAGCCACGGGTCGATGGTTCTCGACGTACGACTCTGTATGAAATTGATTTATTCAAATGTGTTTATTGCGGATTGTGTGAAGAAGCTTGTCCAGTCGATGCGATTGTGTTGACGGAATTCAAGGATTATCACATGGAAAATCGCGGTGAAAATATTTTGACGAAAGAAAAATTGCTCGTGATTGGTGATCAATATGAAAAGCAAATTGCAGCGGACCGCGCGGAAGATGCGAGGTATAGATAAACAGCCACTGTCATGCCAGCATGTTTTTAGCTGGCATCCAGCGACTTAAAGACACTGGATGGCAGCTAAAAGCATGCTGGCATGACAGAGCTAAGCTAAGTAATAAAAAGGTACTCAATGACAGCACTACAAATTATTTTTTACATTTTCGCAGCCACGGCCGTTTTTTCTGCATTGATGGTCGTTGCGGCTAAAAATCCCGTGCACGGTGTTTTATTTTTGGTATTGGCATTTTGTGCTTCTGCTGGCATTTGGATGTTATTAAACGCGGAATTTTTATCACTGATTTTAGTGTTAGTGTATGTCGGTGCTGTCATGACATTATTTTTATTCGTCGTCATGATGTTAAGTGTGAGAATCGTCAGTGCGCAAGAAGGTTTTGTGCGTTATCTCCCTTTTGCGGCACTCATTGTTTTGCTGGTAGTTGGACTGATTGTGACGGTCGTAAGCCCGGACCATTTCGGCCTTGCAAGCGTCCCTGTACCAGCATCCCATTCAGCCGATTACAATAACGTCGCTGAACTCGGCTCAGTGCTTTATACCGACTATGTGTATCCATTCGAAATTGCAGCCGTTTTATTATTAACCGCGATTGTCGCGGCGATTGCATTAACACACCGCAGACCAGAAGGGCGTAAATCGCAAAACGCAACGGACCAAATTGCAGTACGGCGCGATCAACGTGTGCGATTGATTCAAATGCCGTCGGAGAAAAAGAAATGATATCGCTCAGCCAATTTTTAATTTTTGCAGCGTTGTTGTTTGGTATCGGGATCGCGGGCATTGTCGTGAATCGTAAAAATATTATCGTGATGATGATGTCGATTGAATTAATGCTATTGGCAGTGAATACCAATTTTATTGCTTTCTCACATTTTCTTAACAATACCGTGGGCGAAGTATTTGTATTTTTTATTTTGACGGTTGCGGCTGCTGAAGCAGCCATTGGGTTAGCGATTATGGTCGTGTTGTTTAGAAAATCCGGCACGATTGAAGTTGAAAAATTAGATGTATTAAAAGGGTAAGTGTCTCGTCGAATTATTCTGTCATGCCAGCATGCTTTTAGCTGGCATCCAGTGTCTTTAAGTCGCTGGATGCCAGCTAAAAGCATGCTGGGATGACAGAGTGGTTATTTCAAGGGGAATATGTGGAAAAACATTTTTTATCAATTGCTCTGATGATTATGCTCTTGCCGCTGGCAGGTTCATTGATTGCAGGGTTGATCGGCAAAAAAATCGGTCGGTGCGCCACGCATTGGATCGCGACATCGTTCGTCGGGATTTCATTTGTCCTAGCCAGTTATTTATTTGCAGCGATTGTCATCATCGGCTATCCCTCACAAGACGGTGTCGTGTATCAATGGATCAGTTCAGGGACATTTCATTTCGACGTCGCTTTATTGCTCGATCGACTCAGCGCAACGATGACACTCATCGTGACGTTCATTTCATTCATGGTGCACATTTACACGATTGGTTACATGGCCGATGATTCGGGGTATGAACGATTTTTCAGTTATGTATCATTATTTACTTTTGCGATGTTGGCGCTGGTATTGGCCGATAATTTTTTGTTGATGTTTTTTGGTTGGGAAGGTGTTGGTTTAGTTTCTTATTTGTTAATCGGATTTTGGTTTCAACGTGAATCGGCTGTGTCTGGCAGCTTGAAAGCATTTTTAGCGAATCGCGTGGGAGATATTGGTTTTATTTTAGGATTGGCCGCCATTTTGATGTATTTCAGTCAGGTCGATTATCAATTTGTTTTTTCCCATGTGTCGCTGGTTGCAGATAAAACCATTTCCATTTTTCCAGGCGTGCATCCGCAAGTGATTACGGTGATTTGTGTTTTATTATTCATTGGCGCGATGGGTAAATCTGCTCAAATTCCCTTGCATGTGTGGCTGCCTGAATCGATGGAAGGTCCCACACCGATTTCTGCTTTGATTCACGCGGCAACGATGGTCACGGCTGGGATTTATATGGTCGCGCGTTGTTCGCCGCTGTTTGAATATTCAGTGCCTGCGTTGAGCATGGTGATTGCTCTAGGCGCAACGACCTGTTTATTTATGGGCATTTTAGCGATTTTTCAAAATGATATTAAACGTGTGATTGCATATTCCACTTTATCGCAATTGGGTTATATGGCAGTTGCATTGGGTGCATCGGCTTATGACGCTGCGATTTTTCATTTAGTGACGCACGCATTTTTTAAAGCGCTATTATTCCTGGCAGCAGGTTCAGTCATCATTGCATTGCATCACGAACAGGATATGCGAAAAATGGGTGGGCTCGCGCCTTATCTTCCCATCACGTATTTAACGTTTGGTATCGGTGCGCTGGCTTTGTCAGCGATTCCACCGTTCTCTGGTTTTTATTCCAAAGATGCGATCATTGAAGCCGTGCATTTTTCGACGATCCCGGGTGCAAGTTATGCGTATTTTTGTGTGGCACTGGGCGCTTTTATTACGCCTTTATATATTTTTCGCGCATTCTTTTTAACATTTCATGGCAAATCGCGCATGGATGAGAAAACAAAACAACATGTCAAAGAATCACCGTGGGTGATTTTAATTCCTTTAATTGCGTTAGCGATTCCGAGTATCTGCGCGGGCGAATTATTGATTGGTCCGATGTTATTTACGCATCCCACGTTGTTGGGCAACACGATTTTTGTATTGCCAGAGCATAATGTGTTAGCGCAATTAGGACATGAATTTCATGGCGCTGCGGCGATGGCGCTTCATGCAGGGACTTCGTTAAATTTGTGGTTGGCATTGAGCGGGATTATCACAGCATGGTTATTTACATTGGGATTTCCGAGCTGGGCAGTTACTCTCAAAAAACGATTTCCATTTTTGTATGAAGTCATGCTCAAAAAATATGGTTTCGATGAGTTTAATCAAATCGTATTCGTGCAAGGTACTCGCAAATTAGGTGATTTTCTTTATAAAAAAATCGACCTCTTTTTTATTGATGGATTATTTGTGAATGGTTCGGGTCAATTGATTCGCTGGTTAGCGCGCGTGTCTCGTCAATTACAAACGGGATATATGTATCACTATGCGTTAGCGATGGTGTTGGGATTGGTCGTATTTTTAAGCTGGCTTTTGTTAGGATTTTGATTATGGTGCTGCAATCTTCATTATTGAGTATTTTAATTTGGCTGCCTGTGCTGGGAGCCATTGCAGTGCTATTCACGGGCGGTGATGAAAATGCGAATGCAGCACGTATGATTGCTGCAGTGGTGAGCGTGATCAGTCTCTTGCTTTGCATTCCGCTGTATTTGGGATTTGATCCGAATAGTTACGCCATGCAATTTCAAGAAAATCATTTGTGGATTCGCGCTTACGAAATTCATTATGCAGTGGGAGTCGACGGTATTTCTCTCGCGATGGTGATTTTGACTAATTTTACGGGCTTGCTAGTGATTTTTGCAGGATGTCATGCGATTAAAGTTCGCGTAGCACAATACATGGCAACTTTTTTAACGATGCAAGGAATGACGATTGGCGTATTTGCTGCAACCGATGCGATTTTATTTTATGTATTTTGGGAAGGGATGTTGATTCCCATGTATCTCAGTATTGGCATGTGGGGCAGTGCAAATCGATCTTATGCATCGATTAAATTTTTCTTGTATACCTTTTTGGGTTCTATCCTGATGTTGGTCGCGTTGTTGTATTTATACAATCAAACCGGCGTGTTTGAAATCCAGCGATTTTACGGTTTAAAACTGGGTCTGCCTATTCAGGAATTATTATTTTTCGCATTTTTCTTGGCGTTTGCCGTCAAGGTGCCAATGTGGCCCGTGCATACTTGGCTTCCCGATGCGCACACTGAAGCACCTTCAGGTGGTTCTGTGGTACTGGCTGCATTGATGTTAAAACTTGGCGTGTATGGTTTTTTACGATTCAGTATGCCGATTGCGCCGCAAGCGTGTGAAAAATTAGCGTGGTTGATGATTGTCTTGTCATTGATTGCAGTCGTTTACATCGGCCTGGTCGCGATTGTGCAAAGTGATATGAAAAAATTAATTGCTTATTCTTCTATCGCGCACATGGGGTTTGCAACATTGGGTTGTTTTATGGTGTATGACATTATTCGTCATACGGGTTCGTATCAAGATGCGTACATGAGTCTGGAAGGTGCAGTGGTGCAAATGATTGCGCACGCATTTGGTTCGGGCGCGATGTTCTTGGGCGTGGGAATGTTAGCAGATCGCTATTACAATCACAGTCGGCGTATTCAAGACTATGGCGGTATTGCGAATAAAATGCCTGTTTTCGCAGCTTTTTTCATGTTATTTGCGATGTCGAATGTGGGACTGCCTGGTACAGCCGGTTTTGTCGGTGAATTTATGGTGATCATGAGCGCGTTTCAATCCCATTTTTGGGTTGCTTTTATTGCTGCGCTGACACTGATCCTCGCCGCTTCTTATACCTTGTGGATGTATAAGCGCATCTTTTTTGGTCCTGTGACGAATGAACATGTGGCTGCGATGCATGATATTACGTGGATCGAAAAAACCAATTATATTTTGCTGGCGATAGGCGTATTTTGGTTAGGTCTTTATCCTGCTCCCGTTTTAAATGTGTTACACACGACGGTTGGGCATTTACTATTACAGAGTTTGCCAATATGAATTTTGAAATGCCGATTTTTTCTGTTGCGATGCCGGAAATTTTTCTGCTCTGCGCAACAAGTATTATTTTGCTGGTCGATGTATTTTTCTCGGCACGGTTTCGCAAATTGACTTATTGCTTAGTGCAAGGTGCGCTCATCATTGGATTTTTGTTAGTCGCGATGCAGTATCGTGATTATCCTAATCCCATTGTGACATTCAGCGGGAATTATGTGTTAGACAAGCTCGCTGTGTTGACGAAATTATTTGTGTTACTGACGACTGTGTTTGCATTTATTTATGCAAGACAATATCTCAAAGGTCGATCGATTCCTCGTGGCGAATATTATGTACTCGGTCTTTTTTCAGTGATCGGGATGATGGTGATGGCATCCGCCTATACTTTTTTGACGATTTATTTAGGTCTGGAATTATTGTCATTATCATTGTACGCGATGGTTGCCTTGCAAAAAAATTCTCGCGTTGCTGTCGAAGCCTCGATGAAATATTTTGTGATGGGTGCCATGGCGTCGGGATTATTGTTGTATGGATTTTCGATTATTTATGGAATGACAGGATCGATTAACATCAAAGAAATTTCCTATTTGTTACAACATACGACGCAAAATCAACAACCCGCACTTTTGTTGGGTTTGGTATTTATTTTGTCGGGACTGATTTTTAAATTTGGTGCTGTTCCTTTTCATATGTGGGTGCCTGATGTGTACCAAGGCGCGCCGACTTCGGTCACTTTATTTATCGCCTGTGCACCAAAAATTGCAGCGTTTTGCGTCACCATCCGTGTGTTGGTGGAAGCGATGCCGCAGTTAGCGATTCCTTGGCAGCAAGTGTTAATTGTCATTGCATTGCTCTCTATGTTTTCAGGAAATTTGTTGGCGATTGCACAAACGAATATCAAACGCATGCTGGCGTATTCATCGATTGCACATATCGGTTATATGTTGCTGGGTATTATTGCGGGCCCTGGCGATGCGGAAGGTTATTCCGCGGCGATGTTTTATATCGCAACGTATGTGATTGTTGCAGCCGGTGCATTTGCAGTAATTGCTTTGTTAAGTAAAGAAAATATGGAGTTTGATCAATTAGATGATTTTCGCGGTTTGAATGCGCGTAATCCCTGGCTGGCTTTTATGATGTTATTGCTCATGTTTTCGATGGCGGGTGTTCCTCCCACAGTCGGATTTTTTGCAAAGTTAGGATTATTGGAAGCATTGGTGAATGCACACTATGTCTGGCTAGCATCACTCGCATTATTGTTTGCAATTGTCGGCGCTTATTATTATTTACGCGTTGTGATGTTGATGTATTTTGAAGAACCGAAAGCAGCCCTGGTTGGCACATCTCTTTCCATCGGCCGCAGTTCGATGGTTGCGATTACGATTAATAGCATGGCCGCGTTGATGTTGGGTTTACTGCCGAGTTCGTTGATTGATATGTGCAGGATTTCGTTGATGTGAGGGATGATTTTTACGCAGCCTCTTTGGGAATTGCTAACGGCTTGAGATGAAGTTTGTTTTTTTTCTGTTGTGCCTTCCATAGGTCATAACCAGCTTGCAAATCAACCCATAATTTGTCAGAGGTTCTAAAAACGACGGATATTCTGATCGCCATTTCTGGGCTAATGTTAATACGACCGTTAAGAAGTTTTGAAAGCGTGGGGCGTGATACCTTCAATGCTTTTGCTGCTTCTGTTACAGAAAGATTGAGAGGCTCTAAGCAAAGACTCTTTACCAAACGGCCAGGATGTTTTGGTTTATGTATCATATCGATAGCCTCTTTAATGGTAATCTTGGTAGTTAACTAAAACAGCGTCCTGTCCATCGAATGCAAAGGTTATCCGCCAATTTCCACTGACACTGACAGCATAAAAACCTTTTAAATCTCCGCTTAGCTTATGAAACTTGAGCCCAGGTAAATTCATTTGCTCAGGCGATGTTGCAAAATCCAGTACCTGTAAAATATCATGCGCTTTATCTGCATGATTTGCATTTATTTTTGCTGTACTACCCGTTTCATAGAACAGCTTTAATCCTTGTTACCCTTATGGTTTATATTTTTTTGCAATTAACAGAAAATAAAGATGTTGGATGTTGAGGATCAAGTCTGGACAATTGACTTAAAGAGAAAAAATATGGGTTAATGTCAATTGTCCAGATTTGACGCTGAGCGTCTTTATTATTTACGCGTTGTGATGTTGATGTATTTTGAAGAGCCAAAAGCAGCCCTAGTTGCGATTACGATTAATAGCATGGCCGCGTTGATGTTGGGTTTACTGCCGAGTTCGTTGATTGATATGTGCAGGATTTCGTTGATGTAGACGGAGGTAAGCAAATATGAGTCTTAAAAGTAATATAAATTTAAAAATAAAAAGATATTTATCTTCTTTGTTATTAGTGCTCTTGCTGATTCCGTTTTTGGCTCACTCCTCTACAGTAAAAAACCCAATGCCTAAATTTGAAAGTAGGATTACTTCTATTCCATTGGCCACACAAAAAATCATGAAAAAATATACCTGGAAGCTAGGCTGTCCTGTTCCATTGAATGATTTAAGAGAAATTAGGTTATCTTTTTGGGGCTTTGATCAAAAAGCTCATCAAGGTATTTTAATTGTAAATAAGATGTTAGCAGCTGAGGTCGTCAGTATATTTAAAGCAGCTTATTATCATAGATTTCCAATTGAACGAATGGAGCCAATGGATAACTTTAAAGGTAATGATGATGCAGCAATGGAAGTGAATAATACTTCGGCGTTTAACTGTAGGGCTGTAACAGGGAAACCGGGTGTTTTTTCTCAGCATAGCTATGGTGGGGCAATTGATATCAATACATTAATTAATCCCTATGTGAAGGGTGAAAAAATATTACCGCTATCTGGGAAAAAATATGCTGATAGAACTAAAAGTTATCCAGGAAAAATCACAAAAGATAGTTTTATTTATAATGAATTTATAAAGCACGGCTGGGAGTGGGGTGGAGATTGGATCAACCTACAGGACTATCAACATTTTGAGAAGAAGAGGCTAGGTCTGGAAAATTGACTTAGCCCGGATAGTTCATGATGAAATATCCGGATTAGTCAGGTTATATATTACAAAAAACCCACTGGAATGGCATTGTCTGTTATTTTGATCGGCAACAAAGTGGGAGCTAGGCAAATGATGCCGCCGTATCCTATTTTTTTATTTAATTTTTTAAGAATGTTGAACTGTTCTACAAGAGATTTATCTATTCGAGCAGATTTTTTAAATTCTAACGGATAAATTACTTCTTCCTTTTTCAATCTATTGTTGCTATTGCTGTCCAGCAAGTAGAGAAAGAGCAAATAATGAACTAAATGGATTGATTAGTATAAAATTTTATTGTATTTTATGTGAGCGTGTCACTATAATGCGACAAGAATGGCTAAAAGCCTAGAATCTACGATAGAGGAAAATCATGAAAAAATTATTTTTAACGTTGGCAGTGTTATTGTTTTCAAGCACGGCATTCGCACAGGGAACTGTTTTCAACATTCGATATGCAGCAAAGCATCCGAGTACAAATGAGCAAATTTTAGTACATTACCAAGATCCAACTGGCCTTCCAAGTTTTGCCGTTTCAATAACACCTTCTTCTTGGGTAGGAATGAACATGAATGTTGATCTAGGAAAAAACCCTAATTTTACATTTGATTTAGTGAATGTTGATCCAGTGACAAAAAGAGTAGAAACGAAAGTGACAGTTTTCATGCATGATGTTGCTAACCAACACAAGTTAACTGTTTATTTGGCTAAAGCAGGTGGTGGTAAATATTCATTCCTGCTTGATGGTTACCAACAATGTACCTTGCAGAATATCGGAGATGAATGCAGCATACCTGCTTCGCAAAGCTTGAACATTGAAGTTGAGTAATACGAGCTGGTATTGCAGCGATAGCTGAAAGTCAAAGGGGGTCCATATGTGACCCCATTTTTTTTGAGCGGTCAAGAGCAAAACGGCCAGATATGTATCATATCGATAGCCTTTTATGTGTGTGTTTGATTTCAGCAAGTAAATTAGGGTGATTTTTTAAAATAAGCAGCAATTGACTCAGTGATTTTGGGACAGGTGTTTCTCCGCGTTCATAACGACTAAATGCGTTAACTCCGCCACCAAAAATTTTAGCTGCTGTTGATTGAGTTAATTTTAATTTTTCTCGAATTTGTTTTATCTTGTCGGGAGTCAGTAAGCCATCTATTTTTGCACGCAGAGTTTGTAATTCTTTTTGAGTTGCTTTGCGATCATCTCCGCCGATCACACCTTCCCCACATTTTTCGCACCAAAACCCAGGTTGGTTAACAGTGATAGGGATAGATTTATATCGCAACTCCATTGGTTTTGTTTGATGGCAATATGATTTATCACCGCAGAAAGGGCAATGCATCTTTTTCATTTTATTCATCAGATCTACCTCGTTTTAAATGAGATAATGATTTCATCTCGTTTATCAATTTGAAATTTTATGTATAAATCTACATTCTTAAATGTTGATTTATATACATCGTGCCAGGCTGAGTAATTTTTATGTTTTGGCGGCATTGATTTATAAAAATCAACACACGTTAATGCCTGAATAGCATCAACGACATCCTGGTCGCTAAATCCTAATTCATATTGGCCTTGCATAGCTGAATAAGTCATGTTAAGTTTTTCAGTTGTATCAAAAGCTATTTTTATTTTTTCGAGATTATATTTTGGTTTGTTAGTTTCTTTCATGATAGTATTAACCTTTAAGGTTAGTTTGTCAAGTAGGTTTTCGAAAGGGTCAGAGCCAAAAGCGTTCTGATGGTTCTTTTTCAAATTTTTAAAATGTTGAGCTATATGAGATAGGCTAAAAACTGCGGAAATCGGAGGTAAGCTGAGCCGTGATAATATCTACACAATACTTTTATTGCAACAAAAAATTATGTTATAAACCTTCGTTGATTTCTGATGAGGCACGCGGGAAAAATATCAAGCCATTTACAGCATTAATAAAAGTAGAGTGATTAACAATGAAAAATAATATCATTACATCTCAGCCCATAACTCTTTCACAAATCCCTCTCTTAATCGACTTTGATCATGTGTATTTGCGTAATGCAATGGAAAAAACAGGTGTTCCAGATCAACAATTACCTCCTTTGCTGACGATGAATGAACTTGAAGTGGGATTAAATAAAAATGATTATCTTCAGTGGTTATTTGTTAATAACACACTTGCTGGTTATGTTTGGATAGAAAAAAAGATGGACTGTATTTATATCGCAGGTGTTGCACTCAAACCAGAATTTCATGGTCAGGGGTTGATACAGATGATTTTGCATGTGACTGAGCAAATCGCGAATGAAAATAATTTATCTATTTGCAGGCTCGCGGCTATTCCCTTGAATGGACGTGCAATCAATGCTTATTTGAAGTGGGGATATAAAATTACCGCTTGTGTCGAAGCGTTTTTCGGCGATCAATATCCAGATAGTTTTCGATTTATTTTAGAAAAAAATTTATTGGATAATAAAATGCAGGAATATTCTGAGCAATGTGAAATATATTGCTATGAAA
>Ga0207003_1075_pt1 | contig 24840 bp, 29 predicted proteins | sample Alteio_BWMinCont_89_FD_153474 | JGI IMG/M metagenome (GOLD analysis project Ga0207003, IMG submission 153474) | Enriched cells from forest soil in Barre Woods Harvard Forest LTER site, Petersham, Massachusetts, United States -... | ecosystem: Environmental > Terrestrial > Soil > Temperate forest >...
AGGTTTTGCCAATGCCTCGCCAAGCATGCAGCATTGCCAGATCGCCTGCGGACGACCAGGGTGACAGGAGTAACTCTCGTACGGGAAATCGCTGGGCAAGGAAGTCATGGAAGCAGATTGCTTCCAGCGACGTGTCTGTTTCGGGTCCGGAGATTGCACCGCCGGTCAGTACTTCCGACGGACGTTCTATGAACGCCAGAATGTCGCGCTGGAGGTATCGCACGCTGCCGCCGATTTTTACATAGATCGGGGGTACCCCGCGCCACCGGCGCTGCTGGAGTGTCTTTCTCGACCACCCGAGCCTGCTTGCGGCTTCGTGCTCGGTCAGAAGGCGGTCAGATGCGGTGACGGGCAGTTGGGCGGTAGAGAGAGCCATTCCCTTATCCTCCTATCGGCTGAGAGAACGGCCTCTCATTTACTACACGAGTCTCCCATTCCAAACACAGCGCGGCGACGTGGGCTTCCTGGATTCACCAAAACCTATTCCGCTATCTGCGATCGATTCGCAACATGCCCGCGACGGCGTGTCTCTGCAGCCCGTTGATCTTTCTGGCGAATCGTTCCGTGGCCGCCCTCAGGGGATCGTCGGCCAAATGGGCATAACGTTGGGTCGTCGCAACCTGAGTATGGCCCAGGAGTCTGCCCACGATCGGCAATCCGAGGCCGCTGGACACGAGGTGACTGGCGTAAGTGTGCCGCAGGTCGTGGAGACGGGCGTGCGGGATCCTGGTCTCCGTTAGGATGCGCTTCCAAAAGCGCTTAATATCTTGAAGTGGTCGGCCCGGAGAATCGCCCGGAAAGAGATGTGTTCCCTGCGGATCTGCAGCGCGCATTTGCGCGAGAATAGCCGTTGCGCCACTGCTTAGAGGGCTATGCTCTGTTCGCTGCTGTTTCGTGTGGTGGCTCGGCTTCGTCCACACCCCGCGGCTGAGGTCGAATTCGTCCCACCTCGCCTCTAGAACCTCACCGCGACGGGCACCGGTGAGGATAAGCAGACGGATGGCATTGGCGGCACTGTAGGCCGGATAGCGCATGAGTGCCTCAGAAAGGCGAGCAAGCTCTTCATTACTCAGCCACCTTTCGCGAGGCTGTTCAGGGAATCGCTCGATACCACGCGCGGGATTGTCGGAGCGCCAGCCCCACCTAATCGCTAGCGACAGCATCTTCGATGTCAGCGCTGCCACACGATTGGCCTGATAAGGAGTGGTTATAAGTGAGAGGTGGAGTGTTTCCACGTCTCGTCGCGTTACCTCCGTCACGAGTTTCTGGCCAAGTCGCGGAAGTATGATGCGCTCGAGCATCGATCGATCGTTACGCAAGCTGCTGGCGCGCTTTTTTGGGCCGTGGCGCTCGAGATAATCCCGTGCCAGATCGTGCATTGTCGGCTGTAGGGCGCAAAAATCTGATCCGGCACTTCCGTCGATTAAAAATCGGGTGTCAAACTCTCCCTACGACTGCTTTTTTGGGAGGGACAGACAGATGATTCAATGGGCGGCAAGGGCGGTCGCAGGCTTTCTTAAGTCGAGAGCCTCCTTGGTCGCCGAGAACCTATGCCTACGCCAGCAGCTCGTCGTTCTCCAGCGACGGCGGCCTCGACCGCGGTTGACGGACACCGATCGACGGTTCTGGATCCTGGCTCGTTGCTGGTTCCGGGGCTGGCGTCAGACGCTGCTTATCGTGAAGCCCGAAACGGTCATTGCCTGGCATGGGAAGGGGTGGAAGGCGTATTGGCGTTGGAGGTCGCGGGCGCCAGCGAATAGCGGGCGGCGCCCGATACGCGACGAACTCAGATTGCTTATTCGCCGCATGGCTCGGAGAACGTCTTGTGGGGTCAGCGAAGGATCCAAGCGGAGCTGGCGAGGCTGGGATTCAAGGTCTCGGCGCGAACCGTGCCAAGTACATGCGCGCTCGGCATGACCTCGGACCATCGCCCGGCTGGCGAACCTTTCTCAAACGGTACGCTACGGAGATCTGTGCTTGTGACTTCTTCTGTGTCCAGACTTTGTGGTTCAAGACCCTCTATGCCTTCTTCGTGGTCAGTCACGCCAGCCGTGAAGTGCTCCATGTCCAGGTTACCCAGCATCCCACGGCGGAGTGGGTGGCACAGCAGATCGTGGAGTGCTGCTGCTGGGACCGACCGCCGCCACGCTTCCTGATCCGCGATCGGGACAGTCGCTATGGCGCGCTCTTCGATCGACGGTTGGAAGGCCTCGGAATCACTCAGATTCGTGCCCCGTTTAGAGCGCCGCAGGCCAATTCCATTGCCGAGCGCTGGGTAAGATCAGTCAGGCAGGAGTGCCTGGATCACACCTTCGTCTTCAGTGAACGCCACCTGCGTCGGGTGCTGGCTGAATACATCACCTACTTCAACCGATGGCGTCCGCGTCGATCGATCGGGCAACGAGCCCCTTGCGCACCGGTGCCCGGGAAGCTTGGTCGTCAGAGCGCCAAAGTGGTCGCAGAGACAGTCCTCGGAGGCCTACATCACGTCTATCAACTGGCAGCCTGATCCACCATGCTTGGATTTTGCGCCCTACAGCCCGGATAGGTCTCACTGCGGTGCTCAATACCTGGGGCTCGGCGCTGACCCATCATCCCCACGTGCATTGCATCGTACCGGGCGGTGGCCTCTCGCCAGCTTGCCCCGGACAACGATCCGGGGGCGAGCGCTGGATCTCATGCCGCCCGGGCTGCCTTCTCCCAGACCCTAGAATTCCCAGGCTCGGATTCCAGCGGGTGCTAGTCACGTGGCTATGGTGGGAATAGAATTTTTTAATTGCGCCGTATTCCCTCGAGCGGTGGAAAGCACCAAAAATGAAAGCGCACGCTAGTCGCCATCTTGGCCGCGATGCAATCGACTATAACGGGCTGACGGAGCAGGACGAGACAGGTGCCCTCCAGGCTCTGGGAGTTGCGCGAGGTCATCACCAGGCGCAAACTGGTGGGCGACGGCGCGCTGGTCGGATTGGTCAGCGTCGCGAGCGCCATCGGGTGCGCAGCCGACCTGCAAGGACGGAGCGGGGCCGGCTCTGGGTTCCCCGCCGACCGAGTGATCAGCTCTGCGTGGCGGTTAAGCTTTGCGACGTAGTGGTTGGGGAGACGCTGTGCGTTCGCTCGCTCATGTCGCCAATGAAGAGTAGCGTCGAGCAAACTTTAACTCAAGGACAGCCGATCTGAAAAAAGACAAGACGACGGCGTCAGCAAAGTCGCTGCCCTTCGATTTGAGAGGGCTCGAGGTGTATGTTGCCGTCGCAGAGGCGAGGGGCTTCACAGCTGCTGCGAAGCGGCTCCGACTGACCCAATCTGCTGTGTCGCAGATCGTCAGCCAACTCGAAAAGGCGTTCGGAGTCGAACTCATCGATCGCAAGGTGAAGCCGCCGGCGCCGACGGTCGCGGGAAGTGTGCTGTACAGAGAGGCATCTTCGCTGCTTGACGAGGCACGGCGGGTCATCTCCATGGTCCGAGAGTCTGGCGGGTCCAAGCTTCCACTGATCAGAATTGGCATAATTGATTCCCTCTTTGGGCCCCTAGCTCCCGTACTAGGTGTCGAGCTTCGCGCCTTCGCCGATCAGCTCTCGATCATGTCGGGCCTGACCCAAGCGCATAGGGCGGCACTTCTCAATCGCGAACTAGACATTGCCATCACAGCCGACGCTCTCGACGATATTGATGGGTGGGATCGCTTTCTCCTGGTAGAGGAGGCCTTCATCCTCCTTCTGCCCGCCGCCCGTCGCGACAGGAAGAACGACGACCTTGCCGAGCTGTCGGCCGGATTACCGCTGGTCCGGTATAGCGGTCGCTCGCAAATGGGGCGGCAGATCGAGCTCTATCTGCGCCGGCTCCGGCTAAAGATTCCTCTTGGCCAAGAATATGACAGTACGGAAGGCGTCGTTCGCATGGTGGCGGCCGGCGTAGGGTGGGCAATTGTAACGCCGTTATGTATCCTCGACGCCGTCTCCCTCGTAGACCGGGGATTCTGCGCCCCTCTGCCGTCTCCTGGTTTGTATCGGCAACTTTCGCTAGTGGCGCGCAGGAGCGAAATGGGCGGGATCCCGCAACAGATCGCTGCCCTGACGCGACGGGTATTGCGGGATCGCTGCGCACCCGAAATTCACCGGCTGATGCCATGGCTATGCAATGCTTTCAGGGTCGAATGACCCGTCACTTTGCGACCGCCATCTGAAGCCCGTACTCCTGCTGGCGAATAGTCCTGCCGGCGAATAGTCGCCCAGGGTGGAATGCGCTCCTCCAGGACAGCGAGGCCGTCCGAACGGGCGAGTTATGATTCGGCACCTCCGGCGTCCTTGCGCCTGGCGACGAAATCATCTAGAGCTTCTACGATCGCGGGGTCAATCGCCGGTGGCTCGTATTCCGCGAGCAGCTTCTTGAACACCAATGTCGCCCGTTGATCGGTGGTCTGTGCGCCACTCTCACGCCAGGTTTCGTAATTGCGCCAGTCGGAGAGCAAAGGCGTGTAGAAGGCGTCCCGGTATCGAGCCAACGTATGGCTTGCACCGAAAAAATGGCCACCGGGGCCGACCTCTCGGATTGCATCCAGGGCCAGGGTTTCGGAGTCGACCCGAATCGGTACCAGAATCTCCGCGAAATTCTGAAGTAGCTCGGCATCCAAAATCATCTTCTCAAACGAGGCCACCAATCCACCTTCGAGCCAGCCGGCACCATGCTGGACAAAAGTGCTTCCGCCCATGACCGCAGCCCAGAGTGAAAACAGAGATTCATAGGTGGCTTGGGCATCAACTGTATTAGAAGAGTTCGTGTTCGATGCACGGAACGGTAGGTCGTAGCGGCGAGCGAGCTGGCCGCTGGCGAGTGTGGCCTTCACATTCTCCGGCGTTCCGAAGGCGGGAGCGCCCGACTTCATATCTACGTTGGACGTAAAGCCGCCATATACGATCGGCGTACCGGGTCGAACCATCTGGGCAAAAGTAATCGCCGCCAAAGCCTCGGCGTTCTGCTGAGCCAATGCTCCTGCGAGCGTCACTGGCGCCATTGCGCCGCACAGGGTGAAAGGTGTGATGATGATTGCCTGATTGTGCGTCGCCATCTCAATGAGCCCGGCGAGCATGGGGCCATCAATCCTGAGCGGTGAATTGACATTGATGTTGGTATAGACGCACACCTCCCGAATCATCTCCTCTCTGCTGAGCCCGCGGCTTATGCGTGCCATTTCCAGACCGTCAGTTATCCTCGCTCGCCCGAGCGCATAAAGTCTGAATGTCTTGTCGCTAAGGAGAATCATTGACCGAACGCAGTCGAGGTGACGCGTGGTGGCAGGGAGATCGGTAGGTTCAACGGGATATCCGCCGATCGTGTGAACAACGTTGATCATTTGGGCGAGCCGGAGGAGCTCTTCGAAGTCGGCGAAAGTCCCGGGCCGGCGTCCCCGCTCGCGGTCGGACGTGTTGGGCGCGCTTGCAACGGTCGCGAAGTTGATATTCTTCCTCCCCAGAGCAATGTCGCGCTTAGGATTGCGCGCTCGGATCACAAATTCGCGCGGTGCCTTGGCTATGCTCTCGAGAATGAGACCGGGTTCAAAGCGAGCACGCTTGCTGTGGCGATCAACTTCCGCTCCTGCCGCCTGCAAGATGTCCAGGGCTTCCTCCAGCAAGAACTCGACTCCGTCGCATTCCAAAATCTCAAGAGCGGCCGAGTGAATATGCTCAAGTTCATCGACGCTCAGCAGTTCAACCGGAGGGTAGGGATTGATGATCCGGCGCCAGGGTAATTGCGCCACCTTCACGGGCTGGCCCCGCGTCCTTTTCGCCGGTCTCCCCTTTTTCATCCCTACCGCCGATAGCTCACGCCGTCGGTCATTCCTTCGTGGTTTTTCATCATGCGCTGGGATCGAACCCGGACGGGAATGACTTCATAGGCGACCAGGGGATCGACATCCCATTTCGCGTCATGACGAGCATCGGATGTTTGAGACCACTTGCCAATTGAACAGGTAGCCCACTCACCTGCCTTCGCCCGGCTATTGACACGTGCCTTGGAGCGTGTGCGGCGCACAGCCTGCATATTGCGTGGCTCGATTTCGGCCAGGCAAGCGCGACCGAAGCGGATTGACGCCATATAAGATGATCTTATGAGCGCAATAATCACATCAGATGGGACCGCGAACTACCCCTTGCGCTTGTCGAGTAGGCTTGGCCTAAGATGCTTCCCTTGCAGACGTGATGGTGATTTAGACTAGAGGGGGCTCTCAGGAGATAATGTTCGAACGCGATTGCCAAAGGGACAAGCAGGAGCGCGAATAGCATGGCTGGCTATTTTGGACGTGCCGTGGCCCTAGATGGGTTCTCGAAACGTGTGCGAGAGATCGAGAATCTTTGGATACCTCTATCGGATGGCTCGAGGTTGGCCGCTCGAATGTGGCTGCCGGACGACGCTGAAGCAACCTCGGTTCCCGTGATACTCGAGTACCTGCCATATCGAAAGCGCGATATGACCGCGGTGATCGATTCGCTGATGCATCCGTACTTTGCCGGTCACGGTTATGCTGCTGTACGTGTCGATATCAGGGGCAGCGGCGACTCAGATGGTTTGCTGATGGGCGAGTACCTCCGGCAGGAACAGGATGATTGTCTGGAGGTGATTGCATGGCTTTCGAGGCAGCCCTGGTGCAATGGTGCTGTGGGCATGATCGGCATTTCATGGGGTGGGTTCAACGGACTCCAACTCGCTGCGCGGCAGCCGCCCGCGCTCAAAGCAATTATTACCTTATGCGCCACCGACGACCGATATTCCGACGATGTGCATTTCATGGGCGGAGCCCTGCTGACTGATAATTTGCGATGGGGAACAACTCTTCATGCCTTTGCGGCGCGCCCTCCTGACCCCGCACTGGTCGGTGAACGCTGGCGGAGCATGTGGCTTCAGCGGTTGCACCAGGTCCCCTTTTTTGCGGCGGAATGGCTCCGCCATCAGCGCCGGGATTCATTCTGGCTGCACGGCTCAGTGTGCGAAGACTACGCTGCGATTCGCTGTGCGGTCTACGCGGTCGGCGGCTGGGTCGATGGGTATTCGAACGCGGTGCCGCGCTTGCTTGCGAAACTCGCCTGCCCGCGCAAAGGCTTGGTCGGACCTTGGGGACATCAAATGCCCATGGTCGCAGTTCCGGGCCCACAAATTGGCTTCCTCCAGGAAGCGTTGCGATGGTGGGATAAATGGCTTAAGGGCGCTGAAAATGGCATAATGGACGAACCCATGCTACGCGTCTGGATGCAGGAGGACGTGCGCCCGGCAGCCTTGCATTGCGACATCCCGGGGCGCTGGATTGCCGAGCCCCAGTGGCCCTCACCATTCATCCTAGCGCGGCGCCTTTACCTTACCCCAGGAGGGCTTGCCGAAAGTCCGGGTCCTGAAGCATCTCTGCATCTGTCGTCGCCAGAAACCGTGGGAGTTCTTGGCGGAATCTGGTGCCCCCATGACATCTTTGCCGATGAACCTTCCGATCAAAGCGACGAAGATGCGAAGTCGCTGTGCTTCGATACGGACCCGCTGCATGAGCGGATCGAAATCCTAGGCGCACCGGTTCTCGATCTGATGGTGGCGTCCGACCGGCCAAACGCTAAGCTCGTCGCACGGCTATGTGACGTCCATCCCGATGGGGTATCCACCAGGATAAGCTACGGCGTACTCAATCTGACGCACCGCGACGGCCATGCATCACCAAGCCCGCTCAATCCGGGTCAACAGTATTGCGCAAAAGTTCAGCTAAACGATACCGCGTATTCATTCGCGCCCGGCCATCGGATGCGGGTCGCTCTCTCCAGTGCGTATTGGCCGATCATATGGCCATCCCCGGAGGGCGTCGTCTTAACAATAATTACCGGTAATGCCTGCATCTCTCTTCCCGTGCGCGCGCCTCGGGCAGAGGACGCTAGCCTGCCACCATTTCCGCCGCCCGAGGTCGCGTTGGCTGAGCCGCACACGATCCTACGTCCAGGCGCTGGATCCCGCACGGTGTGCCGCGAATTGGGCACCGGCGAGACAGTCTCGATAATACACGACGACTATGGACACGTCCGCATGAGCGCGACCGGAATCGAGATGGCAAGCACACGTCATACTGAGTACCGAATCAGCGATCGCGATCCGCTGAGCGCACGCATGGAATCGCGATGGTCAATCGAGATCGGTCGCGCCGACTGGCAAACCCGGACTGTTGTTCGTTCCTTCATGTCTGCAACGCCCGACAGCTTTAGGTTGCGCGCAGAGCTCGATGCGTTTGAACAGGATACGTCGATCTGTAGCCGCCATTGGGATTGCGTCATACCGCGCGATCTTGCATAGGGGCTATCTACGAGGGTGCCCGCACCATAGCACGCCACAACACCAAGACCGACGCTTACTGCACCTCACGGTGGGAGCGAAAGAAGGTCGAGATTCTGTTCGCGCACCTTGCGTCGCGACTGGCTGCGATTGTGAGGACAATGCGGCAGGTTAACCAGGCTTGCAAACTTGGTGGAAGGCGCCTCTACCGGAGGCCTGCCGGGCTTCTGCCCAGGCTTAACAGGCGGCAACCTCGCTGAGGTTTTAGCTCTCTGGTACCGAACTGCCGTTAACGGGGGACCATCGATAGGACCATAACCTCTCCTTCCACAATACGCCAAAATCGGGTTAGAGCATTTAGCACCACTCGGGGGTGCCTCGCTGGGTCTTCTCGGTCGCCACAATTTGCCCGCAGGGGATGATCTGGTGCGCGCTTTGGGTGACAATAGAATCGCCGAGCAGCAATCGGTGGCCATTGCACTCTCAACGCACAAGATCCTCGCCCCAATCTGGACTGGCTGGCTTCGCGGACCGGCGTTCTAATCGGCCAGCTGCTGCGCTGTCACTGATTTGCGAGCCGGATGAGATGCTGATCTTCTGCCCTCTGGCGGTGAACTTCCATCGCGATCGATGTCTACCGCTATTACGCTCCCCAGTTGCTGACCATCCTCTGGCGACGATGGCTGACCGACAGATATTTCGGCGAATGGCTGATCAAGCGCACCTACTATCGCTTGGAATTAGCGGGCATCGACACGGACAATCCGGATCGGCGGATACAGGAAGACCTCTCCAATTTTCCGTCTCAGTCGCTGGACCTGGCGGCCAATTTCCTCGATCAGGCAACGACACTCGTGTCCTTGACGAGCCACCTCGGCACTCCATCCGGAAACTGAAGCGCAGCAGGACTGCCGTACGAGCACCCATCGAGCGCCACCATCGTCAGAGTCGCTCATCGGCGAAACATCATCGGCGGCGGCCCGCCTCGAGCGGGTAACGGCCGGGCGCCGCTAGTGAGCGAGCCGCTATGATCGGAGGGGCAGTCCGCACAGGCGGTGCAAAGGATGCTCAGTGACCATACCCCACGGGTCTTAGCCAATTTCGTCGCCCTCGATCGGTCGCATGAAACCGGGGAGCGCCCTGACGCAATCATCCGCAAGAACACTGCGTGGGAGACCGCGATAGTGCGGTGCTGGGGATCCGAAAAAAAGGCGCTGGACCGGCCAATCTTGAGCACGACGAAGGACGCGGTCGCGTGGCGCTACTGCGATCTCGTGGTCGTTCTGATAGTCGACCGGCTGATCGGGCCTTGCGCGACGCTCAGTTGGCACGCGGCCAGAGCAGAGGATAGATCTTTGGATTCAATGGATCGCCGTGCTTCATGCCGGCAGCGATCATCTTCTCGGTATGGTCCGGCTGCATGCCTCGGGGCCGGAACGCGGCCCGGACATCGTCGCCAACCCACTTGGTGTTGAAGACCTTCAAATTCCGATCGGGAGACAGGCGGCCACCGCCACCGTGGAACGTCCGGCCGTTAGAGGCGACGCAGTCCCCCGGCTCCATGTCCCATGATGTTACCCCCCAGCGCTGAGGTTCGGCGTCGAAGTCAGGCAGCGGGAGCCAGCCTTCGCCATCGAGCTTTGCGGACTCGACTGTTTGCCCATCTGGGTTGAGCTCGCCGAAATCCTTCTGACGATACTGCTGCTCCCAACGGTGGCTCCCCGGAATGAACATAAGGGCACTCTTCTTTTCAACCGGCACGAGCGGCATCCAAATGCCGACAGTCTGAAATCCCTCAACTGACCAGTAGGGCTCATCCTGGTGCCAGGGAGTCCGGAACTGCTGGCCCTCGCTGCGTACAAAGATCGCGTCGAAGAAGAGAAACGCCTTTTCAGACTGCATCAGCTGTGCGGCAATCTCGGCACACCGAGACTTTCGAACGAATTGTTCATATTCAGGGAAGCGACACCAGTTGTCAGAATCGTAGAAAAAAACTTTGCCATCAGCAGTTCGATCGTATACTCGCGCTCGCGGGCCGGGATCCGTCAGGTTCCGCTCTATGCCCACTTGAAGCATTTCAATCCACTCGCGTTCAAACATGTGGGGAAGATAGACAACCCCTTCTCGGTCAAAGGCATCGATTTGGTCAGCTGACAAACGGCCGCCGGCTACTTGATCCATCGTTATCTCCATGTACCGCACCTTCGGTTCCATGATCTAGAGCGGGATCCGAAGGCAAGCAGACGAGATGTACAAACATGACTGCTTCGGCAAATGTTGAAAGGGCCTAGGAAACTCCCCACTGTTTAATAGGCGCGAGCCCTTCAGGCTGCCAGTGTTGCCACTCGAGAAGCTCCTTGCATCGGCCATCGTCATTGAATGTCAAAAGGAAGATACCATCACCTGCTCGTCTCTCATCGGTCGGGACCCAGGTGGTAGTGGCTGTCCAGTGAACGACCGCACGGTCGCGCGCTGTGAGAATTATCTCATAGTAGAATCGGTTGGCCGCTTGCTTTTCCGCAATCTCCTCCCAAAACGCGCGGAATTGGGGTCCATGTACGAATTCAAGAAATGGCGTTTCACGGTAGCGAGCGTCAGCTGCAAATAAATTAGCAAACGCGTCTGAGTCCTGTTGCTCCCAGCTGTTTCGATACTTCTCAAGCCACGCCACAAGTTGCTTTCGCCGCACGGCCAGCCTCCAAACCCGTCGACTTGTCGGTCACAACTTCAAGTACACTAACCATTCTTAATAACGCGCAAATCACACGCCCACGCCAGAAGCCAATATCAGGTCAGAGTCCTGCTTACCGAGACGATCTCCCAGCACGCGAAGGCGACTGTGGAATTCGTCCCGCTCAACAGCGCAGAGTCGGAGGAAGCGGTCCCCTTGAAAGGAGTTCCGCCCGTGCAGCAACCTCTCGTTATCGTAGACTAGTAAGTCACCGGTACCCAGCAATAGTCTCAACCAGAACGTGGGATCGCTGTAGGCCGCACTCAGTTTTCGGAGCGCCGCGTAGAATGGCTCCACCAGGTGGTCTGGAAGGTCAATTGGCGCGTGACAGCGGTCATTGAAGCGGACGCCACTGACGCGTCCATCGACGTCCAAGCAAATTAGCCTACCATCCGCTCTGTAGAGTTCCCCGTTGACGTGCCTCATGTACCAGGACTGCGGTACCTTATTAAGGAGCTCGACTGCGTCTGGATCCGTCCGGCGCAACCGCTCCACGATCATAAATCCGTCGACGAGGATCGATTCGCCTTTGCCGTCCATGCTTGATTGAATGCAGTGGAACAGACTAATGCCAGGTGGATGGTATCGAAACGGTTCGTCCGTGTGCGGCAGAATTGTTTCTTTTGATTGGGCGATACTCTTCTGATCCTGTTTCCACACGATATCAAATACGCGTCCATATCCGAATTCGCGGACATAGCCCACAAGATCTGCTACTTGCTCAAGGGTGCCCACGAGGGGCGGCGCAGCGCGAAGGAGGGCAAGCCCGTAGTCGCGGACCATTTCCAGCATGCGAAGCTGCCCACGCTCGCCCCCGACGACATCCTGATAGGCAATTTGCGGCACGTTCTCACCGAGCTTCGCATCCCACAAAATCGGGCGATGCCGCCTCCTCGAACGGTCATCCGGGCAATAACAGTGTAGACGGAGCCACGCAGGGTCGTACATGCTAACGTGGTGCGTCGGTGCCCACGTGATGCACAAGATTCCCTGCTCGTCGACGCGAAATGACACGGGACGAACATCGGGTGGAATGTCGCCGATTTTTAGTCGCCGCCGATTGTCCATCGGATCACCGCCGCACTCTGGACAATTGCAGTTGTCGCGGAGCCACATATGGTGAAAGACGCTCATGTGGGCGTCCTCCCAGGTCACCGACAGACGCGTGTCGTCAGCCCCAATTCCCGCAATTCGACCCTGCGCACCAAGGGCCGATGTGCTGCGCGATGCTGCTATCATCTCGGTTTCCATCCGCGGACAAACTTATGAGAAATAGTATGTTTTCCTGCGCCCGCGGGCAAGCTGGCCGACGTTAGTTGGACACGACCGTTGCCGCGCGGCAGTGGTCTATTTTCGGCAGTCCACTCAGGCACAGGCCCACACCATTCTCAAGAGCCAACGCCCCCAGTACGAACTCATCGATGAGGCTCGGCGTGGGAGTTTTCGCGACATCAAGGTGAGCGATGACGACCTCGGCCGCTCCGCCATCAGCATGGTTGCGCAGCCGGGGTTCGAGCGGCTCGTGTGCAGCGCATAAGCGAGATTAATGATGTCGATTAGCAACTCTGACGAGTTTCACAGAGCGAGCCTGTTTTCTTCACACCGGCAGCAGTTGAACTCGATCTGCGAGTTAGCGCTAAATCGTTGAGGCGGAGCTGGATTTGGGAATGACTCCGGTAGCTGCAAAATTGAGGTGCTTTACCATAGGCGGAGCGAGACCGGCCTTGGCTATGCCGGTTTCAGCGCGCTGAGGTTGACACACATGGGAGGTTGGTGCAGCATTTTTTGCAAGTTCACGCGCCGCCCGCGCGACGATGTCGTGCTTGTAATCAATCTGACCGTATGATTTCGAGCGGACGCAGTTAGGAGAGGAAACGTCAATGCGTAACTCTCGCTTTGCCATTGGAGTTTTGTATTCAGTCTCCTTGCTTCTTGTCACGGTAATTTCTCCGCCCGCTGTAGCGGCTCGTTGTGTGCGAATTCTCGGAAACGAGTCCGAAGGGCAAGCGGAATCGATGGATCCTGTTTTCCAGACCGCATTGGACAATCCCACACATCTCCGAGCGGTGTATGAGCCACTGGCGGTGCGCGATAACCACATGAAGTTGATCCCGGTTCTGGCCACAAGTTGGGAATCAAATCAGGATGCGACCCAATGGACATTTCACTTGCGCCACGGCGTGAAATTTCATGACGGCAAAGACTTTGGCTCAGCTGATGTAGTTTATACATTTAAGCGTCTGCTCGATACCAATCTCGCGCCAGGAGGTGCGGCCAGCCTTTCCTTTCTGGACCCTGGTGGCATCCAGGCCGTTGATGAATACACCGTCCGCTTCACAACTAAGAAGCCCGTTGTTGAGCTACCGCTGCTTCTAAACGGGAAATTGAGCCTCATTGTACCGGACGGAGCAAAGGCAGCGGACCTGCGCCTGCATGGCAATGGAACCGGTCCGTTTATGCAAGAGCATTTTGTGCCAGGAGGTGCAGTACGCGTTCTTAAGCGGAATTCCAACTACTGGCAACCGGGACTTCCGAAGGCAGAGTGCCTTGAGATTCGGGTCATCAGCGAGTCGACGAGCCGCATGGCCGCCATCGCTGGAGGCGAAGCCGATCTCGCTCTACTTGCAGATGCGACCACCGTCGTTTCGCTTCGAAATAATCCCAACGTCCAGATTTTGAAGACGACGGGTGCCACTTTTATTTACATGCCGATGATGATCGATGTGGCTCCTTTCGATGATGTTCGGGTACGAAAGGCAATGAAGCTGGTGGTCGATCGGCAAGCGGTGGTGAACACTGTGCTGCTCGGATTCGGTGAAGTGGGGAATGACAATCCGGTGCCGCCGAGTTCTCCGGACGCCTTTCGTCACGATCCAATACCGCGCGATGTTGATACGGCCAAAAAGCTGCTTGCAGAGGCTGGCCACCCCAATGGGATCGATATCGATCTCTACACCTCAGCTGACAACCCTGCTATGCCGCTTCTGGCGGAAGTCTATGCCCAAATGGCGAAGGACGCGGGGATCAGAGTCAATGTCATAAATGCTCCTCCGGATAGCTACTGGAACGACATTTGGCTGAAGAAGCCCTTCGTCGTAAGCTACGCTGCCGCACGGCCACCCGGAGAGGCATTGCCGCTCAATCTGAAGAGTACGTCAAAGTGGAATGAGACAAAGTGGCATCGAAGCGATTTCGACAACCTACTAGCAAAAGCAGCGGCCACGTTAGATCCGGAAGCGCGTAGCAAGGTGTATCAAGATGCAGAAAAGCTGGTGGCGGATGAGGGGGGTATAGTCGGCCCACTGTACACTGAGATCTTGGCGGTGCTGGGAAAGGGATGCGCCGGCTACCAACCGAGTGTCGATGCAACTCTCTACGACTACAGCAATTTGCACTGCGAGTGAGCTGCAAATGTGTTGCACCGCTTAACCAGTCCACAAAAGTGGCGCGACTTCGGCGATTGTTAGGGGCTGAATCGAAGAATTGGCCGCCCCGAATGTTATGTTTTCTAACATATCCGATTCGAGAAGGGTCCTAGCCTTGTCTGCATCTAAGTGACAGTTTGAGAAAGGGGATTGAACTAACCCGCTTTCGCGGGAGTGAGGTGTAGCGGTTAGGCGGGAGTTCTCCCGTCTGAGAGGATTGCGGTTGTCGAAGCCCAATCCACCAGACAGGAGATACCCCGATGGCTGAGATAAGCCCTCTGCGCCGGCGCATGGTCGAGGACATGACGGTCCGCAATCTGTCGCCATCGACGCAACGATCCTACCTTCATGCGGTCGCGAAGTTCAGCCGTTTCTTCGGTCGCTACGGGCTCGGGCTGGAAGACGTGCGGGCCTTTCAGGTGCATCTCGTAGCGAACGGGATCTCGTGGCCGGCACTGAATCAGACGGTCTGCGCGCTGCGCTTCTTCTACGGTGTGACGCTCGGCCATGATTAGGTTCTCGCTGCCGTCGATCGGCCTAATTCAGATTTGTAATATATTGGTTCTTCTACTGCTGGACGGCGGGCACTCCAGTATGCTGTACCCGCATTTGCCGCTGGGAATCTCAAGCGCGCTCATGCTCAACTCCAGCAGGGCCGTGACGGCCACAGGCCGCCATCGTCACCGGTCGGCTATGGGATGTCAGTTTGCACACTCCGCGAGCGACGCATCGATGACTCCTGCACTGGCCCCCTCTTGCCCGATCTCAAGCGCCGCAGGCCCATAATGTGGCGGCCTACCTCAGCTTCTAGCTGCTTCGGATCGCCTGTCTTCAAAAGCCTTCGGAGCCGCCTGTGCTGATCGACAATACGTGATCGCGCCGCCTTTGACAGGATTTCACGACCAAAAATGATGAGCACATGCCGCGCAAGGGCTTCCCAGAGCGTGATAACGATTTCGTTCCGAGATGCTGCGCAGATCTCCCGGTGGAAATCGACGTCGGCCTTGTTGACCCCTACCCAATCCTGGTTCTCAACACATCGCTTCATTGCCTCAATGATCAAGTCCAGTTTTCCTAACTGATCTGGGGATGAGGCATAGGTATTCATTGCATGCCGAACGGCAATTTTCTCCAAGGCTATGCGAACCTCGGAAATTCGCTCAACGCTAACCTGATCAAAATCGGCAATATGCGTTCCTCGATGGGGGGCCGACTCCAAGATGCCCTGCGCTCCTAGAGATCTGAGCGCCTCACGAACAGGCACCCGACTTACCTGGAGCTGGCGCGCAAGCTCGAGCTCGAGCACTCGCTGTCCAGGGATTAGAATCCCCGCAGCAATTCCATCGACGATTGAATCTGCCACTTGCTCCGCAAGGCTGCGCGCCCGAACTGCCGCTAGAGAGGCGCCGGTCGCAAAATCGCCGCTGTCAATTTTTAGCATTTGTCGCCCCGTAGGTGCGTTTGCAACGCATTACGTCGTACTGATCGATCCCGATCGGTGGAGCATCAGACCTAATGTATACATTCTCATTGCATTTTTATCTCCGTCGTCTAGCATCCTCAAATCTCAATTAATTGGGATCACATTGGGTCAACGGCTGCGGGTAAGGCTGGTCCAGGGACTCTGTAGAATCTCCGTATCGCTGATGCCAGAGTGACCTGCCACAGCATCGGGAGGAAGTCTCATGCGAAGCGAAACAAAAAGGTCCTTGCCCCTGTTGGGCATTCTGCTTGCTGCCTTCCTCACTCTAGCCAGCAGCGCGAGAGCCGAGAGCGTCACTCTCAATTACCTTGGTTGGTATGATGAGACCATCGCCAAGGTCCTGGACGAGTTTGAGGCTAAGTACGGCATCAAAGTGAATTTTAAGAACTTCGAGTCGAACGAGGAAGCGTTCAATATCCTACGGTCGGATCCAACCGCTTGGGACCTTGTTGCCGGCGACGGCTATTGGCCCAAGCGATACTACGAACAGGGCCTGACGCAAGAGTTCGATCCGACTCAGCTCACGTCCTGGAGCCAGCTGTTTCCCGCCTTCCACAAATTTGCGCTGGAGACCTGGAAAGGTAAGACCGCTGGAGACGTCGTGGCGTTTCCGGGCACCTGGGGAGACTACCAGGTCACTGTCCTCAACGGCAAAGTACCCCATAAACTGAACTCGTGGGCAGATCTCTGGGGCCCAGCCTATAAAGGTCGCGTGCTGATCAGCGGACAGGGGAACGAAATGCTAGCGCTGACGGCTATCAGCATGGGGGTGCCGCTCAAGTCCGTATATGACTTATCAGTGGATCAGCTCAAGCCGGTCACAGATCGTCTGATCGCACTCAAGCCCAATATCCGCAAGATCTATGCGAACGTGGATGAGATCGGCGCCCTCATGAAGCAGCAGGACGCCTGGATCGCTTTGACTTGGTCGGCCGCCATGGCCAACCAGCTGGGCACCCAAGGCATATCCGCGGACGCCTATGTTCCTGGCGGCAAGACCGTTGGCTGGGTGAACTGTGTAATGGTTTCAGCCAGTACGCAACATAAGAAGGAAGCGCTGGAATTCCTCAACTTTCTATATTCGAAGGGCATGCGGCTTGTGCGTTGGCAGGCCCTGCAGGTCGGCGATCACGTGGCCGAGTCCAATCGTGAGTTCGTTGACTATCTAAAGAGCCATGGCGATCAACCGACCGTCGACAAGCTGGACATGGAACATCCCGATGCCGTCTTTGACATGGAGTTGTTCAAAGCGCCGAAGGACCTGGACGCCTATGTGAACGCCTGGAATCAATGGACTGCCGCTCCTTGAGTCTGGAGGGAAATGCCAACTTGGCAGTTGCCGATCGAGTTGCAGCCAGCATTCGGGCAGGAACTCGATCTCCTTCTACCCCGTGACTTGGCGGTTCCCTGCACTGGAAGTAGAACCCGGAATAAGACTGTGTTTTGCTTTCCTGTGTGGGGCGGGATGTTGAGATACAAGCAGCAATGCGTCTTCTGAGATTCCTGCCCCTGGCGCCAGCGATGGGCATCTTTGTCTGTCTCTACATCGCGCCCATGCTCCTCATGTTCATATACAGCTTTTGGACCGTGCAGAATTTCCGAATGGTCCCCATATGGACCCTCGACAACTATATTTTCTTTCTAACAAACACCGCCTATTTGCGGGTGTTTATTCGTACGGTCATCACCGCCGCCGTTGCCACGGGTCTGGCCCTGTTGATCTCGTATCCATTGGCCTACTATGTTGCGAAAATAGCCAAGCGCGCCAAGCTCTTCCTGATTTTTTTCATTGTTATTCCATTTTGGACCAGCTTCGTTATTCGCGCCTATGCCTGGGCTACGATCTTGGGTGCTCGGGGACTCATCAATGGGCTCCTTATCAGCACCGGACTGATCGATGAGCCCCTACAGCAGATCCTATACAGCCCTGTATCCGTGATCATCGGGTTGCTCTGCATCTATCTGCCTTTCATGACGCTTACGATTTACGCGTCGCTCGAGCGCCTAGACGACCGTCTGCTGGAGGCGGCCCATGATCTCTACGCGAGCCAGTTCCGCACATTCTGGAAGGTGACACTACCCCTGACCATGCCAGGCATCGTAGCCGGAATAATCTTTGTTTTCATTCCGATCTTGGGTGAATACGTCGTGCCCAATCTTCTAGGTGGGGTATCAGGCTTTTTCATAACGAACATCGTCGTGAATTTGTTTGGCCAATCGGGACAGTGGGGACAAGGATCGGCGATCGCCTTTGTAATGATGCTTTTCATCGTTGCAACGCTGGTGGCGTGCCGACGTTTTATAAACTACGACGAAATTTTTTCGCGATGAGCAATCGGCGCATTTCAAGATTGGCTCTGACAGTTCTCGCCGTTTGCGCCATGATTTTCATATACATGCCGATTGCCATGCTAGTGTTGTTTTCATTCAATGATTCGCCCTTTGTTGCATTTCCGATGTCGGGCTTCACAACTCGTTGGTACACAGACCTATTCGCTGATCGCCGGATCATCGGCAGCGTATGGAACAGCTTGTTCGTCGGCGGAGTTAGCACGGCGATTGCTACCGTCGCAGGCACGTGTGCTGCATTTGCCATGGCTCGGGTCAGCTTTCGGGGAAAAACACTGGTCCGTATCATCATCATTCTCCCTTTGATGATTCCGTCCATCATGCTCGGGCTTTCGTTGCTAAGTGTGTTCGTGCAGCTGCACATACATCGAAGCCTCGTAACCGTTATCCTGGGCTACTGCACATTCACAACTTCCTTCGTTACCTTGGTCGTGGGTGCCAGTCTTCACAACCTTGATCCCTCGCTTGAGGAAGCGGCGCGGGATCTCTACGCCAGGCCTACAGGCGTATTCTTTCGTGTGACGCTTCCCTTGATCGCTCCAGGCGTTATCGCGGGAGCGCTGTTCGCTTTCACGCTGGCGTTCGACGAATATGTCATAGCATTCCTCAATTCAGGGACCCAGGAGACTATCCCGCTGGTCATCATGGGGATGATGAAGTACGGGCTTTCCCCAAAGATCAATGCGCTAGCCGCCTTGATCTATGCCGCTTCATTTCTCCTGGCCGTCGTCGCATCGACAGTTCTTCTGCGTCGCGGAAGGCTGCGGCGTCCGGCTCCAGCGGCGTAGCGCAGGCAAAATCGAGATATGGCACCCAGCCCCGACGTCGAGCTCATATCGGTGGTCAAGCGATACGGCGAAGCTATCGCTGTTCGCAGCGTCGATCTCGCCATAAATGCCGGGGAGTTCTTCTCCATGCTCGGCCCTAGCGGTTGTGGCAAGACCACAACCTTGAGGATGATTGCCGGCTTTGTGACACCTAGCTCGGGAAAGATCCTGCTCAAGGGCGCGGATATTTCTCGTCACCCCCCCGAAAAGCGCCCCGTGAACATGGTGTTTCAAAACTACGCGCTTTTTCCGCATATGACGGTCTCCGACAATATCGCATTCGGATTGCGCAGCATGCGTGTGTCGTCCTCGGAAGTCAGATCTCGGGTCGAAGAAGCAATAAGAACGGCCAAGCTCGACGGCTTGGGGCGTCGCCGGCCGCATGAACTCAGCGGGGGCCAGCAGCAGCGTGTTGCCTTGGCTCGAGCCCTCGTAAATCGACCAGCCGTCCTATTGTTGGATGAGCCATTGGGAGCGCTTGACCTTCGCATCAGGCGGCACATGCAGCTCGAGTTGAAGCGGATTCAGCGTGAGGTGGGTATCACATTCGTCTATGTCACCCACGATCAAGAGGAAGCCCTGGCTCTCTCCGACCGAATTGCCGTTATGAATGCCGGCTCAATCGAGCAGGTAGGTGCTCCTGAGGAGATCTATCTTCGTCCGAGTTCGATATTTGTCGCCAGGTTCATCGGCGAAATGAACACTCTCGAGGGCACGATTCTAAGCGCCACTGGCGATCGGGTATTCGTGCGGCTGAACTCCGGTGAGACCGTCACCGCGCCTCGCTCTCAACTGCCGCGAAGGAATGCGGGCGACATGGTCACGCTGGCTGTCAGACCTGAGCACCTCTCCGTTGGTACCGATCCTGGAAATCTTGAGAATCACTTGCGTGGCAAGGTATCGGGTCGGGCCTTTCAAGGCGTAGCCAACACCCTCCTCGTCACCGAGCCGTCCGGAGTCGAAATCCAGATCCATATCTCCGGATCGGCTGGCGCGTCGTTTCGGATGGGTGAGCAGGTGGTTGTGAGCTGGTCCAAATCGCACACCCTGCTTTTCGGTGCTGACGGCATGCCCTGACATGAAAATCATTTAGGCTGGTAGTCGAGTAGACGGAGGGACGGATGGCGTCAATGAAGATGAAGGCGGCAGTCTTGCAAAGCCAAGGCCCCGGTGACGTAGTCGACTATCGGAGCGTCACATTGGATCCACCGAAGGCGAACGAGGTGCTCGTAAAGATAGTTGCCACTGGGCTGTGCCGTAGCGATCTCCACTACGCTCGTGGCTTATGGAAGCATCCTTTGCCAGTGGTCCTTGGGCATGAAGCAGCTGGCGTGATTGAAGCCGTAGGTCCCGGCGTTCCCAAGGAACGCTTAGGAGAAAAAGTTATCCTGAGCCTTGCTCCCGGTTGTGGCACCTGCAGATTTTGCGCACTCGGCCAAGCATACAATTGCGACGCGGTCGTCGCAGCTGGACTCAAGGGCGTCATGTTCGACGGGACCTGCCGCCTTCATGACGACGGAGGGGACATTCATCATCTGGCGCTGCTGGCAGCATGGAGCGAGTACGCGGTCGTGCCGAGCCTGAGTGCCGTGGCTGTGCCTGACGGGACCGACCTACACACGGCTTGCCTGCTGGGATGCGGTGTTGCGTCTGGTCTAGGGTCGGTTATCAACACGGCGAAGGTTCGGCCGGCCGATTCCGTCGCAGTATTTGGCTGCGGCGGTGTGGGCCTTAACGTCATTCAGGGTGCCCGGCTGGTGTCCGCTCTTCCCATCATTGCTGTCGATCGGAATCCGCGAAAGCGCGATGCGGCAATGCATTTCGGAGCGACGCACTTTGTTGACGCCTCGGTCGAGGATCCCATCGAGGGAGTGAAGCGCATCGTCCCAGATGGGGTCGATTTTGCCTTCGAGGTTACGGGAGAGGTCAGCACTGCAAGCACGGCCTATTGGACCATCAGACGGGGTGGGACCACTGTACTGGTCGGTCAACCACCGGAAGGGGCGCTAGCGGGCTTTCCACCGTACGAGGTTTCCCAGTTCGACCAGAAGATTCTAGGCTCGATGCTCGGCTCAATGAGGCCATTCATCGACTATCCCAAAATCCTGAACCTCGCGGCGCATGGAAGGGTTGATCTGGGTGGTCTAGTTTCTGAGACATTGTCCCTTAGGGACGTAAACGACGCCATGCGTAAGATGGAAGCGGGCACCATCAACCGAGTCGTCTTTGTGCCCTAAATCGGTTTCAAGGATGCTCGCTTGTTTGTTCGCCGTGAAAAGCGAGCCGGAATGTGTATGCCTTTTCAATCTCTTGGGGCGCGGCGGGCATACGAAAAGGCCCCGGGGATAGCGGAGGTATTTGCCAGGTCGATACTAGGGAATGGACGCTACACCGGAGAGGGTTCGAATTCAGGCATCTTCCCTCAAGGAGATGTTCTCTCCCTGCGCCACGCGGGCGCCTGCACCTACGTCGTGGATGTAGAAGCTCTTTCCGCCTGCAGATGGACCCTGTCCTTATCGTAAATCAGATCCGGACGTATTGGTGTTGCAGTCCGCCGAGATGGAGCTTTGCAAAGATCCGACCGACGCCTTGTACTTCGCGCGGAATCGGTGCTGCCTGGACGCCGTGGTGATCGTCAAGCCGGAGACCGTCGTCCGGTGGCACCGACTTGGGCTTTCGGGCATTCTGGTCTTGGAAATCACGCCCGCGCGGTCCCGGACGGCCTTCGGTTCCATCGGACATCAAGAACCTTATCAAGCGCATCAGCCGAGACAACATCCTGTGGGGTGCGCCGCGGATCCACGGCGAGCTGCTCAAGCTGGGCATCGAGATCAGTCAAGCGGCCGTTTCGAAATACATGATGCGCCCTTCCAAGCCTCCGCCGCCGACTTGGCGCGCCTTCCTGCGAAACCATTTGGAATGCCTCGCATCGGTTGACTTCTTCGTCGTGCCAACCGCGACGTTCCGGATCTTGTTCGTGTTCGTTGTCCTGCAGCATCAGCGCCGCCGCATCGTGCACTTCGGCGTTACCGTGAGCCCAACCTCGCAATGGACCTCACAGCAGATCCGCGAGGCCTTTCCCTGGGACAGTGCGCCGCGCTACCTGATCCGGGATCGCGATGCCTCCTATGGGGCCGCGTTTCGGTCGCGGCTGAAGGCCATGGATATCACCGAGGTGTTGAGTGCACCGCGCTCACCCTGGCAGAACGCCTTTGCTGAGCGGGTCATCGGCTCAATCCGACGCGACTGCCTCAATCACGTCATTGTCCTGAGCGAACACCACCTCCGGCGGCTTTTGTCTTCCTACTTGGGGTATTATCATCACTCCCGGACCCACCTCTCCCTCGAAAAGGATTGCCCAGAGCCGCGCCTGGTACAGCCGCCGGATCAAGGTAGGATCATCGCCTTTCCGCAGGTCGGCGGACTTCACTATCGCTATGAGCGGCTCGCTGCTTGAGCGAAGGGGCTTTGCTGCACGATCAGCCGCGGCCCTTCTTTTTCGCCACAGCGCGCGCCGAGCTGCCGCCGCCGACCGCGTCCGCCGCGCCGGCGCCGCACCCGCAAGGGCTCTCGTCGGCGCATTCCAGCGATAGACGAGCGACGGTCTCCCAAAGTCCACCACGGTCTGGCCCCAACTCCGCTCCGGAGCGAATATAGCGAATATATGGAAAGGACAGGATGCTGGTTGCCCAAATGGTGGCAGCGCACTCTGCAGCGATGGAATGCTATCGCCGGGCGATGGCTGCGGGAGCTGCTGCGGGAAAGCCGGGATCTGGTGGCGAAGGTCTAGCTGCGAGGCTGTAAGAGCTTTAGCCGCTCACACTCCTACCGCAGCTGAACGACGTTCGTCGCCCATTGGTTTCCTCCCGAATGAATTGTTGCCAGGGAGCAATTTACAACCCTCATTACTTTAGGATTCGTTAGCTATGGCCGATCAGGTGTGTCTCGCGACGATTGAATGTGGCGGGAAGCGCGCCGGCGAGGAGGTACTTTTTCTCCATCCGCTGCTTGTCGATCTCGTTGGCCATTTCGAAATCGGACCCTATCTGCCCTGGTAAAAACTGAGTGACACCCCGCTACGCGCTCCCACACCCTCCTTTGCTCACCAATAGATTTTGCACCGGCTTCGCCGCAAAAAAGAGCATCCGGACGTTCTATACCTCTTTTTGCGGTCCGTCACGCAAGCGGCGAAGTGGTGCATATACGCTCAGAAGTTCTGTGGCCGCCGACGGTTCATCCCGTTCGGGTCGCTGCCGCCGCTGTTGCCTGCCTCTGCGGGCCCAAGTGGGTCGCAGAGAATCGTCACATCGTCCACTTCCACCCAGGAGTCTTTGCCGTTACCGTACATGCCCACATAGAACAGCAGCCTGGTACTGTTTCCCGTAGAAAAGTCTATCTCAAACAACTGGTAGCCATTGTCCGCGGGACTGCCCGCAGGGCGCAGTCCGGCGAGCACCCTCTCTTCCATGATGGCGCCTTGATTCCCGCCTCCGCCGTCGCGCCGCACCGTGATGTAGCCATTGGTCAATTCGGCAGACGTCTTGACCCAGACCGCGTACACACACGCGTCGCCCGCACGCACGTCTTGCCAATGGTTGATCGATGCCCACTCGCCCGGCGCGCGCGCGGCGAGGCGCACAAAATTGCGGCCCGAGTGCGAAGACGGGCTGCCCCCCATGGAGCGCACGAACTGCGCATAGCCTACCGGTTGCCAATCGGCGGCGTCGCCCACCTCAAACTTGTTATTGTACTGCATCGTGTCGGGATTTGGATACGCTAGCGCCAGTTGGGGGGCCATTGCAGCGAACAGTACGCACAGCGGGACTAAGCGTTTCATGATCCGTCGCTTCCCTGATATGACGATGGCGCCAAGTGTGCGCAATATTTCGGACAGTGATACGCCGTATTTCTTGGCATGTCTCTTACCCTTGGCAAAATTCTTGCCATGGTAGGGTGATTCTGGATCGGCTCGGAATTCCAGCATGTCGCGCGAGACGTGTATGCGCCCGCCACCTTGCCGGTCTGTTCGACCTCCGGCGCGTCGCGTACGTCGACCACCAGTGAGTTGCCATTAGCGATCATCTCTCGCGCCTGGGCCGGCGTGATGCGCGGCGCCGCGGCGTTGGCAGCTTCCAGCGTCTGCTTGACCCTTGTGACCATGTCGTCCTCCTTCAGTATCTGAGTGACCTCCCGGTCGGCAGGGTGCAAGGTGGAGGGGCGCAAGAACCTAAGCGGCAAGTGCGCGCGCAGGTCTGTTACCTAAATTGTTGGTCAGCAGTACGACCTGCGTTCTGTTGCGCGCATTGAGTTTTCGCATTATGTGTCGGATATGCACCTTGACGGTGCTTTCGCACATGCCGAGCTCATAGGCGATTATCTTGTTTTGCTTGCCCTGCTGCAGCAGTTCCAATACCTGCAGTTGACGCGGTGAGAATTGGATCGGGTCACCCTTCCCGTCCGCTACTCGAGAGGATGATGTCTGAGGAGCCACGGGAGAGGGGGTCAAAACGCATGCCGGGATGTAGGTCCCTCCTTGGCCGACCAATCGAATCGCTCCCACTGCCTGTGCAAGCGCCAGGCTGGCGGGCAGATAGCCGCGTGCGCCAAGCTCGATTGCCCGAAGCACCTCCGTCGCATCCTCGAGTTCCGACATGATGACAAGGGGCAAGCCTGGCGCCACATTTGCAATCATTGCTATTTCATCGGCGACGTCGGAGGCGCCAATGCTTG
>Ga0207003_1076_pt1 | contig 23490 bp, 21 predicted proteins | sample Alteio_BWMinCont_89_FD_153474 | JGI IMG/M metagenome (GOLD analysis project Ga0207003, IMG submission 153474) | Enriched cells from forest soil in Barre Woods Harvard Forest LTER site, Petersham, Massachusetts, United States -... | ecosystem: Environmental > Terrestrial > Soil > Temperate forest >...
ATGCAAGGCGCGACAGAATTGTCGCGCCCATCAATGACTCTTACTGATTCGTTCCCGTCATGGGTTGTGTAGCTGGAGCAGCTGGCATGGTTGTTGTCGTTGTTGTACCAGAAGAATTGGTTGTGCTGTTGGTTGTTGCAGCAGGTGGAGGTGTCATTGTGCTTGTGCCAGGAGCAGCAGGTGCCGCCGTGGTGGTTGTTGTCGTTGTTGTACCAGGTGCAGGCGTGTTGTCCGGTGTGCTAATGGGTGTTGATGTTGCTGAAGCCGGAGGTTGTGGCGCTGCGTTTGGATCACTTGGACTCATCATGGGCGCAGGAGCAGCTGGATTGGTTGTTGCTGTAGGCGGCGGTGTGGGCATGCTCGGTGCTGCTGGAATGCTTGCTTCCGGAGCAGGAACAGTTGTAGTCGATTGAGTTGTTGTATCCGATGTCGCTGGAGCTGCTGGGGTTGTGTCTGTTGTTGTCGTCGTTGTCGTCGTAGCTGTTGTCGTTGCCGTTCCACTGGCTGATGCATTGGTATCAGACTTTTGTTGGCAAGCCGTCAAATTGATTAAACAGAAACCGGCTACAGCAGCCGCTATGATATGTTTTCGCATGATAATTTTCCCTTTTTATACGGTTAGAAGACAAGAAACCAGTATCCTATCCTAAATACGAATATTTTTCACAGGAATTTTTTAGGTTGCGCTGTTAATGCATTCGCAGGAAAATAAAAAAATGACGAAATTAAAAAACGATCGATTAATGCGCGCTATTCGCCAAGAACCAGTGGACAAAACACCCATCTGGATCATGCGACAAGCAGGCCGCTATTTGCCCGAGTACCGTGCAGTACGACAGCACGCGGGCAGTTTTCTTAAACTATGCAAAACACCTGAACTGGCTTGCGAAGTTACACTGCAACCCTTGAACCGTTTTTCGCTCGATGCAGCGATTCTGTTTTCCGATATTTTAACGATTCCCGATGCGATGGGATTGGGTCTTCGTTTTATCGAGGGAGAAGGTCCTGTGTTTGATCGCCCTATTCGCTCGGCGCGAGAAGTCGCAGCGTTGGGAGTGCCTGATCCTGAAGTGGATTTGCGCTATGTGTTGGATGCTATCCGACTCATTCGTCATGAATTAGATGGAAAAGTGCCGCTGATTGGTTTTTGCGGCAGTCCCTGGACGTTAGCGACCTACATGCTTGAAGGGCGGGCGAATAAAAGTTTTCCGATGATACAAGCTGCGCTGCGAGAACAATCCTCTTTTTTACATGCACTATTGGATTTGCTCGCACGCTCTGTCGCGCAACATCTAAATGCCCAAATTAAAGCAGGTGCACAAATCGCGATGATATTTGATACCTGGGGTGGCATGTTAGACAGTCAAAATTACCAGGATTATTCTCTGTACTATATTAAACAAATCATTTCCGAATTGAGACGTGAAAAGAGAGAAGAAGATGTTCCTCTTGTTTTATTTACCAAAAACGGGGGGCAATGGCTCGAATCGATGGCATCGTCAGGTTGTCAGGCGATTGGTGTCGATTGGCAAGTACACATGGGCGACGCGCGTAAACGCGTGGGTCACAAAGTAGCATTGCAAGGGAATATGAATCCCAGCACATTGCTCGGTAAACCAGAAGACATTGAAATAGAAGTCGCGCGTATTTTAGAAGAGTTTGGTCACGGATCGGGACATATTTTTAATTTAGGACATGGTATTACACCGGATGTACCGCTTGAAAATGTGGGAGTTCTGGTTAATGCCGTGCATTCATTGAGCGGTAAATACCATGAACAGACATGAGCAAAACAAATCACTGTTTAAACCTGCGTGGTGGTTGCCAGGTCCTCATCTACAAACCTTGTGGCCAACATTATGTCGACGCGAAAAGAAAGATATCGTATTGAAGCGCGAACGTCTTGAATTAACGGACGGTGATTTTATTGATTTAGATTGGACTGAAAAAAAAGAAGGCCCTATTGTTTTGATACTGCACGGTCTTGAGGGATCGGTTAATTCACCTTATGCAAAAGGCATGTTGCACGCGATTCAAGAACAAGGATGGCGCGGTGTTTTTATGCATTTTCGAGGATGCAGCGGCGAGATGAATCGCTGTCCACAAAGCTATCATTCTGGCGACACCCGAGATGTTGCACACATTGTAGATCTATTGCAAAGACGCGAACGATGCGAACAAATCGCAGCGGTCGGATTTTCATTGGGCGGAAATGTGTTACTGAAATGGCTGGGAGAATTAGGAACCCATAATCCGCTTCGCGCTGCAGTCGGTATTTCAGTTCCTTTTGAATTAAGCAAAACGGCTTCGCGCATTCAGCAAGGATTTTCTCGAGTGTACGAACATTATTTTATGCGAACGTTGTGTCGAAAAATTCGCGATAAATTTGAAACCCGACCAGCCCCTATTCCATTGCCTGTGTGGGACGAGTTGCGCTCACTGCGCGATTTTGATGAGAAAGTGACTGCACCTTTGCACGGCTTTTCGAGCGCAGAAGATTATTATCAAAAATCGAGTTGCCGCCAATTTTTGAAAGACATCACGATTCCTACTTTATTGTTGCAAGCAAAAGATGATCCGTTTATGACGGCGGATGTTTTACCTCATCCTGCTGAGCTTTCCCCCAAAGTGAAACTGGAACTTACAGAACAAGGCGGTCATGTGGGTTTTGTGTCAGGCACACTTCCATGGCGTGCGGAATATTGGTTAGAAAAACGTGTCCCACAGTTCTTAATGGAATATTTGAAGTGAATACTTTTCAGGAAGCCGTTTCAGAAAAAGTCTGGGACAAATCATATCGCTATCGCTCCCAAGATAAAATCATCGATGAAACCATTGAAGATACGTGGCGACGCGTTGCACAAGCGGTTGCAAAAGCAGAGCAATCCAAAAATGCAGCGTACTGGGAAGAAGAATTTTATCGCATGCTCTCGGATTTTCGTTTTATTCCAGGCGATCGCATTCTGGCTGGCGCAGGCACAAAACATGCAGTGACTTTATTTGATTGTTTTGTGATGCCGATTGCGGAAGATTCGTTGCTCGGTATTTTTGAAGCGATTAAAGAAGCCGCGCTCACTCTGCAGCAAGGCGGAAGTGTGGGTTATGATTTTTCCTCGTTGCGCCCACGAGGATATCCCGTCGTGAATGTCGGCACTTTTGCATCCGGCCCCGTTTCTTTTATGCGAATTTGGGATGCGATGTGCGGCACAATGGCATCCACAGGAACACGTCGCGGAACAATGACAGGCATTTTGCGTTGTGATCATCCCGACATTGAAGAATTTATTGCAGCCAAATCCGATCCGCATGAATTGCGTCATTTTAATTTATCCGTGCTCGTGTCAGATAATTTTATGCAATGTGTCAAAGAAAATCGCGAGTGGGAACTTATTTTTCCTGCACAAGAAGAAGATTTAACAGATGCTGTGTTACATCATTGGAGCCATAGTGCAGAACCCGTGGCGTGCCGAGTGATTCGCCGTGTGAATGCACGCGATTTGTGGGACAAAATCATTCAATCCGCTTTTCGTTATGCAGAGCCCGGTATTTTGTTTGAAGATACGGTGAACCGACAAAATAATTTATGGTATCGAGAATGGATTAGTACAACCAATCCGTACGGTGAATTTCCACTTCCTGCATACGGCGCTTGTCATGTCGGCGTGATTAATTTAACCCAATTTATCAATCACGCATTTGAAAGCAATGCGAGCATCGATTGGGATGGCATTCAAAAAACGGTTTATACGGCCATGCGTTTTTTAGATAATGTGATTGACGTCTCACACTATCCTTTAAAAATGCAAAAACAGGAAGTGTATTCAACGCGTCGAATGGGATTGGGCATCACTGGTTTGGCCGATGCATTTGTGATGTTGGGCATTCGATATGGCAGTGCGCCATCATTCGATCAGGCCAAAAAAATCATGCAATGTATCAGTGATACAGCCTGGCAAGCTTCTATTTCTTTAGCGCAAGAGCGCGGTGTTTTTGCAGGATTTCATGCAAAAAAATATTTGCAGGGAAATTTCGTGCAACACTTATCCGAAGAGGTTCGTCAAGCGATTGAGAAAAATGGGATTCGCAATAGTCATCACCTGGCTATTGGTCCTGCAAAAAAAATCAGTTTGTTAGCCAATAATGTCTCGAATGGCATTGAGCCGATACGCGGTGCGGATTATGAATGCACTTTGCTTGGGCGAAATGGAGAATCCGTGAAACACACGGTGACGGATTATGCGATGAGATTGTGGCGCAAAAAAAACAGTTCCAATCAGTTGCCGCCTGCTTGGGTGGATGTTTTTCAATTGACGCCTCAAGAGCATTTGCAAATGCAATCGATCGTTCAATTTTTTGTGGATAATGCGGTTGCTAAAACCATTTATCTACCGACAGATTTTCCAGTTGAAGAATTAAGTAAACTGTACACAGAAGCCCACGCGTTGGGATTGAAGAATATAAAAATTGGATTGGAGCCACAATGGCTATTTTAAAAAATTGGCGGGAAGAAAAATGTTCGGCATATCTCTATCGAAAAATTGCGCAGCATGAAAAAGATATTAATCGCAAAAAACTTTTTTTAGAGTTAGCTGCAAGCGCAGATAAACAAGCCAGTATTTGGGAAAAAAAAATAAAAGAAACAGGAAAAACATTTTCTTTTGTATATAAACCCGATTTCCGCACATGGTTTGTGGGAGGATTGGTCAATCTATTCGGAGCAGAATCTATCCGGTTTGTTTTGTCAGCAATGAAAGTCCGTGGGATGTCCATTTACTCTGCCCCACAGTTGAGCGCTCATCCTGCAGCAGCGCATCTTGAATCAAGACATAAAGGGTTAAACACGGCAGGGAATTTTCGTGCAGCTGTGTTTGGTGTGAATGATGGTCTTGTTTCAAATATGAGTTTAGTGTTGGGGGTGGCAGGTGCAAGCCAAAATTATCATTTTGTTTTGGTATCGGGCATTGCGGGATTGTTAGCAGGGGCTTGCTCGATGGCCGCGGGCGAATATGTTTCGATGCGTTCGCAGCGTGAATTTTTTGAATACCAAATTGCATTGGAAAAAGAAGAGTTAGAGCTGTATCCCGAAGAAGAAGCCGCTGAGTTAGCACAGATTTACCGTGCGCGCGGCGTGCCTCTCAATGAAGCAAAAGAAATGGCTGCGTTGATTATCAACGATCCCAATCGTGCATTGGATACATTGGCGCGCGAAGAGTTGGGATTAAATCCTAACGATCTCGGCTCGCCGATGGGCGCAGCGATTGCTTCTTTTTTAGCATTTGCATTCGGTGCATTTATTCCATTGGTTCCTCTCTTGGTGACACCTGAAAGTTCGATATGGGGTTATAGTGCGGGCTTGACGGGGTGTGCATTATTCATCATCGGCAGCTTGTTAAGCTTATTCACCAATCGCAGCGCCCTGCTCAGTGGTTTGCGCATGTTGCTGATCGGTGCATCAGCAGGCGGCCTGACTTTTTTCATTGGAAAATGGGTGGGTGTTTTGTTGCAATGAGATGGTTTTTATACGTTAACCTCAGTTATCCATCACTCACGTTAAATTAAGAGTAATAATTTGATTGAGTGATTCACATGCTTCTGTGAGTATTGCGGCAGGAACACATTTCCACGGATGAATTTTTGTACCTCGTTGTCGCCAGTCGAAGGATTTTGGCTGGTGTGTTAACACATAACTAGGTTGACCACGCTTACCTTTGAATGAAATCGCAAATATTTATAGCGCATTTAAGAATTCCTTAATCTTACTCTTATATCCTCAGTGACTTTAATATTTTTAGTACGAGGATATTTGTTATGTTTGAACCAAGACTTCTTGATGCAGAGAGAAAGAAAAATCAAAAAGATACTATGCCGCACAGTGTTCCGGAGCAAAAATTTCGTGCTCCTGAAAATCAATCAGTTGATGCAGGAAAAAAATATGAAAAAGAGTTTCAATCATTGACAGACCGTATTTCCATCGAATTCTGTAAGTTAGAACATGTGCTGGATGAGGAAACCTTGGAATTCTGGAAGGGGCAATGCAGAGCAATAGTACAACCGTTTGTAGACCTTGAGAACTCAGGGTCACCTGATGACGATATATCTAAAGTGCCAGGAGCTTCTAGAATTTTAACAGAGTTAAAAAGGTTTTGTGAAATGCTGCCAACCGTGTTCCTCTTGGAGTCGGCACAGAATGAAGCGCTTACAGAAAAAAATAAAAGAATCAAACCGTATGAAAAAAAAATTTTAGATTTAACACAAAAAATTCGAGAACATCTGATCGATTTGGATATTGAACAGACAGAAACCGAAACGAGATTACATAATGCGATGGATTCGCTGAAGCAGGCCTGGGAAAAGGATGATTATCCACTTGAATCTCTTGATCCACATATTGAAGCATTAGAAAAACGCTGGGAAAAAATAGAAAGCCAAAAGAAACGGTGCAATGAATTGGAAACACAAATTCTTCAACTAAAAGCCGAAAGCAAAGAGATGCTGGCAGAATTGGAGCTGCAAGCAAAGAGTGTAGCCGATGGGTTCAGACAACGATTACGCGACATAATCCGTCCGGAGGTCGTCTCTCCTCTCGACGTTATGCTAGGTCGACTGCGAGATTTTCATAAAGATCTAAAGAGCGTTTTAGATGCGGTAAAAGAAAATGATTCGACTTCTGAAAACGATAGTCAAGTCGCCGAGCCATGGGTCGATCCTGATGATTCACGCTTTCTTGAAGCCGAACCTTCTGGGTTACAGAATGCTTACCCGGGAATGACAACATTTTCTCACTCACCCACATTAACTGCTGGCCCTGCAGCACCTCAGGCTTCGTTTCAAGGCAGAAGGAGAATGTCTGGACCCTCTTAACGGGTGCATATGCGGCATCTTTTTCGTCGTCCCGCGGCTTGTCCGCGGGATCAGGCGATGACGGTAGCGGTTATTGACAACCGCTTTATACTTTTAATACAAGGACATCTATTATGCAGCGCGAGACTTCTGAGCAAACAGATCCTGATTCTGAAGATAGTTTTGTTGATGTAGGAAAAGAATTTCAAATTGAGCTTGAAGCAGATTATGAGCAGATCTATTTGATGCTAGAAAATAAAGAAAAAGATACGGGAGAAATAAAATTAGAGAACAAAGAGATTTTAAAAAAATTTTATGCATTAAAAAACGAAGTGCAGATCATGATGGAGAAAGTACGCAGTAAATTACCAAAGTTATTATATGAAGAAATTAAAAATGAAGCGACAGGTATATTCAATCCGTTCACGGAATCTGTTTTTTCGCATCAAGATGTTGATCTTGAAAATGTAAGACGCCTAGAGAAATTGCATAAAAAATTAAATCAATTTTTAATGTATGTGGAGAATCTTTCTCCCGCTTTAAAGAAAAAGAATGAAGAAATAAGCGTGTATCAAAGCAGCCTGTTTTGTTGGATCAACAAAATCCGTGCATGGTTGATAGATAATGCAGAAACTATAGACGATGAATTGGAGCGAAACCTAGGCGATCCCATAAAAATGCTTCGCCGTGTATACCAGGGTGTTGCAACTAAAGAAAATCTCCACGTTGAAGTTGAAGTATTAGAAAAACTCTGGAAAAGTTTGTGCCAGAAAAAACTCGAAGAGTTGCAAAAAGAAACTTTTCAATTAGAAGACGAAAGTAAAATCATGTTGGAAAAATTGAAAGCGGGCACGGAAGATATAGTCCCCGGGTTCGAAGAACGATTGCATGACATACTTCATCCAAAAACAGCCGTTAGTTTGGAATATGTATTAAATGAATTAAAAAAATTTCATAAAGATTTGAAAGAAGTTTTAGCCATGGCAGAAGAAGAGGATCCAGATTTCGAAAAGAGAAATCGAGAAATGGCGCGCGATGAGTCTCGAATGCTTGATTTACTTAAAATCATTCGAGCATACTCGAGAAAAAATCCTTTAACAAAGGATGACAAAGAGGCAATGAATGAAGCTTTAAAGCGCGCGCATCAAGCATTTTCAAATAAAGAGCGCGTGGATCGTGCTGCTCTTGCAGAGTGCATTCAAAAACTGGAGGGAATAGTTAAAAAACAAACTTATGACGGCAAAACCATCGAACAATGGAGTGGGATTGTTAACCGCTGGCCGATGTTTTTGCCCGCGCCAGCCAGCAGGGCGCCTCAATCTCAAGAGGGTGCTTCTGTAAAAAGAAATCGGGCTTTTTAAATTTTTAATTTTATTTTTATATTCTTAATGAGGATACTTAATATATGGAGCATGACAATTCTGGAAAAAATCCGCTTGAAGATTACTATGATCAACTCTCTGAGATACAAGCTGATGAAAAAGATGCAAGAGAAATAAAATTAACGGATAAAGAAGCTTCAAAACGATGTTATGCACTCGCAAACGAAATATCTATCATGGGGGGGAAGTTAAAGTCATGCGATCAATTACCAAAGAAATTATATAAGAAGATTAAGTATGAAGCGGAAGGTGTAGTAGGACTGCTGACAGCGCAGAATCTTTTACATCAAAACGTCGATCGCGAAGGTTTAAAAAAACAGGAGCAGTGTTATAAAAAATTAGTAAAGTTTTTAGGTTTCGTGGAAAATTGTTTTCCTGATTTTAAGAAGAAAAATGAAAAAATAAATGCTTATAAAGCCAGACTCTTTTGGCTAGTCAATATAATCCGTGCATGGCAGGTAGACAATAAAGAAAACATAAGCGATGCATTAGACACTCGGTTGAATGAGAAATTGGAAGACGCCATAGAAAAAGTTCGTCAAATATACCTGGGTGCTCAACCCGCAAGATGTCTTGATGCTGACATTGAAGGATTACAAGAGCTGTGGAAAAAGTTATCTAGCAAACATAAGAAGCACAATGAGTTGAGAAAAGAAATTTTTCGATTAAAAGATGAAAGCGGGATTATGGTAGAAAAATTAAACGTCGTGGCAAAAAATCTGATCCTTGGTTTTAAAGAACGATTATTTGACATACTGTATGCAAATTCAGATCTCAATGAGAAGTTAAGTGAACTTAAAAAATTTCATAACGATTTGAAAGAAGTTTTATCCGCGGCAGCAGAAGAGGATCCAGCTTTTCAAAAAAGAAATCAGGAAATGGCTCATGATGAATCTCGAATTTTTGATTTGCTCAAAATCATTCGAGCACGCTGGGTAGAAAATGCTTTAACAGAAGATGACAAGACGGCGATGATAGAAGCTTTAAGGCTTGCACACAAAGTATTCTCACATGAAGGGAGTATCGGTCGTTCTTCTCTTAAAGGGTGCATTCAAGAATTAGAGAGCATAGTTAAGGCAACAGTTAAGGGGCAAGTCTACAGTGGAAAAACAATCGAACAATGGGCCGGGGTTGTCCGCGATCATTCTTGTTTATTAACCACTTGTTTATCGACGATGTTTTCCTCGTCCACATCAATAGCTCCCATGACAGCTGGCGTGACGTCTCAGCCTCAAAACCGAAATCGTCTTTAAAATACGAGGATATCTATATATGCAGCGATACAATTTGAATCTAGAGCACCCCAATTTGAATCTAGAACTTTACGATTTTGAAGATGTTGTTGAGGAGAAAAAAAACCCTGAGAAAGAATTTACATCATTGGTTGGTCTCATTTCTATTACATTAGCAAAAATAAAGCGTACAACAGATGAGAAGATCTACCGAGGGTGGCAGCAATACTGCAACGATACAATAGTGCCGGTGCTCGGGGATTTTCGCCAGTTAAAGTCTCTTAGGAGTGGCACATCTAAAATATTATTACGCATAGAAAAAGCAAAAGAATTTTATAAAACACTGCAATCCAAGTTAGATTTATTAGAAGAGAATCCAGATTTCAAAAAAAGAAATCAAGAAATCAAACCCTATGAAGAAATGATTCTTGGTTTAACAAGAAAAATTCAAGACCATCTGATCGATGCGGGTGCAACACCCTCTGAGGACCAGCTAGAGCAATTAAGAGATCCCATGGTGGCGCTTCAAATCGCTTATGAAATGAAGGACTATCCGCCCGAATATCTTAGTCTACATATTAAAACATTATTGAAAGAACTCGATGACAGGAGGATAGAAACAGAAAAATCAACCCGTGATGCCGCAAGAGGAATTATTGATGATGCACAGAAAATTATTACTGCTGGCGAAGTCAGTCGCAAGGTTTTTCTTCAAAGCTGTTATAGTCAGCTCGCTTCAACGCAAGAAAATACAGAAGGTGCAAGAGAGGTCAAGTTAGAAAATCAAACGCACGTTTTAAAACAATATCATGCGTTAAGTGATGAAGTTGATCTCATATGGGTCAAGTTGTCCCGTTGCTTGCCAAAATCGTTATATAAAAAAATTACAACTGAAATGACAGGGATAAAGTATCTATTCAGAGAATCTGATGTTTTGAAGGGTGAGATCGATCTTGGCCATTTAAAAAAACTGAAAAAATTTAATCAACAATTGAAACGGTTTTTAATTTTCATAGAAAAGTTTTATCCCCTTTTCAAGAAAAAAAATAAGAAAATAAAGCCTGATCAAGATCAAATAGTTGACCTGGTCAGCAAAATTCGTGGATGGCAGATAGACAATAAAACAACTATCAGCTCTGAATGGAATGACAGGCTGGGTAAGGCTGTGGAAGAGGCTCTAACTGTGCTTCACTCGGTATGCTACGGTGGTATATTAAAAAAAAATCCTTTGCCTTCCATTAACTCATTACAAGCGCTCTGGAAAAAGATAGAGAGGTGCCAAAGGAAATGCGACGAACTGAAAAAAGAAATTCTTGAATTAAAAGACGAAAGCAATATTACTCTAGCAAAACTCGAAGTGGGTGCTAGCAATGTAGTTCCTGGGTTCAAACAACGATTAGATGACATACTCCATCCGCAGATACCTTCTAATCTCGAGGATATGCTAGGTAAATTAAAAGAGCTTCATAACGACTTGAAAGAAGTTTTGGTTGCGGCAGAAGATGAGGATCCGACCTTTAAAAAAAGAAATCAGGAAATGGCGGCTCAGGAATCTCGAATTCTTGATTTACTTAAAATCATTCGAGCATACCCGAGAAATCCTTTAACAAAGAGTGACAGAAGGGAGATTAACGCAGCTTTAAAACGTGTGCATCAAGCATTTTCAAATAAAGAAAACGTGGATCACCATGTTGCTCTTGCAGGGTGCATTCAAGACCTAGAGGGAATAGTTAACAAACAAGTGTACGATGGCAAAACAATCAAGCAATGGGCCGGTGTGGCTCGCTATCTATCCACGATGTTTCGACCTGCGCCAACAGCTCCCATGACAGCCGGTGTGACATCTCAGCCTCAAAGCTGCCGCAGAACGATTTCTTCAGGTCCTACGTTAAATAATGGTTAAATTATGTAGTTCAAAAGCAAAACAATGCGTATAATCGGTGGGTTATTTCTACAGGGCCATTGACGCTATGGATCAAGAGCAGCAACGATCACGTTTAAAAGACCTTATCGCAAAGGGCAAAGAACAAGGCTATCTCACCTATGCTGAAGTAAGCGACCATCTCCCTCCCGATATCGCTGATCCCGAACAAATCGAAGAGATTATCGGCATGATTAATGATATGGGGATCCGCGTTGCGGAAGTAGCCCCGGATGCTGAAGAGTTGCTTCTTTCCGATAATGAAGTCACTGATGAAGTTGCGGCGGAAGAAGCGGCGACTGTCTTGGCGTCAGTGGACAGTGAATTTGGCCGCACGACGGATCCTGTTCGTATGTATATGCGTGAGATGGGTAGCGTAGAGCTTCTCTCGCGCGAAGGCGAAATTGTAATTGCGAAACGCATCGAAGAAGGCATGAATCAAATGCTGACAACGATGGCGAACCAGCCGCAAATGATCGCGGAAGTGCTGGGAGATTATGATCGTGTTGAAAAAGGCGAATTACGCTTAAGCGATATTATTAGCGGCTATGTGGCGCCCGACATTTTGCCGGATGACGAATCTTTAGAAAAAGAAACGGCTGCTGTGATCGAAGAAGCAGAAGACGAAGAAGGAGAAGGCGAAGGCGGCGATGCTTTTCTAGACGAAGAAACCGGCCCTGATCCTGAAGTTGCGAGAGCGCGTTTTGGCGAATTACGCGATTTTTATAACGATGCTATTGCGACAGAAAAAAAGCATGGCCCAGCGCATAAAAAAACCATACAAAAACGCGAAGCGTTGACCAAGTGTTTCATGGATATCAAATTAGCTTCCCGTCAATTTAATAAATTGTCGCGCAAGATGCGAGGCTTGCTGGATGAAATTCGCACGCAAGAGCGCTACATCATGAATTTATGCGTGAACAAATCCCGCATGCCGCGTAAAGTTTTTATCACTGCTTTTATTAATAATGAAACCAATCCAGCTTGGTTTGTTGTTTCTGAGCATAAAAATAAAAATTATTACGGTGAAGTCGATCGATATCTTCCGGATATTCAGCGCGCTCAGAAAAAATTGATTGCTCTCGAAGAGCAAATGAAAATGACGATTTCTGAAATTAAAGAAGTCAATCGACGTATGTCTATTGGCGAAGCGAAAGCGCGGCGTGCCAAAAAAGAAATGGTCGAAGCAAATTTGCGGTTAGTGATTTCTATCGCGAAAAAATATACCAACCGTGGATTGCAATTTTTGGACCTGATTCAAGAAGGCAATATCGGTTTAATGAAAGCGGTCGATAAATTCGAATATCAACGCGGTTATAAATTTTCAACGTATGCAACGTGGTGGATTCGTCAAGCGATCACTCGCTCGATTGCAGATCAGGCGCGTACAATTCGTATTCCTGTTCACATGATTGAGACGATCAATAAATTAAATCGTATCTCACGTCAAATTTTACAAGAAACAGGATTAGAGCCCACGCCGGAAGAGTTAAGCAAGCGGATGGATTTGCCGGAAGATAAAATCCGTAAAGTGCTTAAAATCGCCAAAGAACCTATTTCGATGGAAACACCGATTGGTGATGATGAAGATTCTCACTTAGGTGATTTTATTGAAGACACCAACATCGAATCGCCAACGGAATCTGCGATCAGCAGTGGATTATCTGAAGCGACGCAAAAAATTCTCAATACGCTCACACCGCGAGAAGCAAAAGTGTTGCGGATGCGTTTTGGTATCAATATGAATACGGACCACACATTGGAAGAAGTGGGAAAACAATTTGATGTGACGCGTGAACGTATTCGTCAGATTGAAGCGAAAGCGTTGCGTAAATTGCGACATCCTTCGCGTTCAGAACAATTGAGAAGCTTCTTGGAAGATCAGGAATAGTATGAACGATGGCGACAACGCGAACCTCTGAACTTCCTCCTGATTATTATATTAAAATGGATAGCAGCATTGCTCTGGCAATGCTGCATGAAGCAGTCAATAATCCCGCTATTTTATCTTTCCTAAAAGAAATTGCCGGCAAATTAAAAACAGAAGTTCTTGAAAAAATAAGAGCTGTTACCGAGCCAGAATTGGCTGCCAGTATTTTTAACGGATTAGCCATGCAACATTCTGAGGGAGATCGTTTCGTCGGTGCTCTTTTGCCAGGCTGTAAAAAAGAATTTTTAGCAGACCAGGGACGATCCATGTTGCTGGATGCGCTTAAAACATGCCTTGAGAATGTCGATAAAATAAAAACCATTGAAGAATTGCTTTCTTTTTTAAAGGTAATCGATGGAATGGGTTTTGCTCATGATAAATTACAAAAAAAATCTGAACAAAAGGAAAGTTCACTTTCTGTGACGCCCACTCCTGAAGAAAGTATGTTAAGACACGAGCGAAAAGAAACAGATCAGCAAACCTATATTGCTCGCACGTATGGGATTAGAACAGCAATCGGCGAAGACCTTATTCCACAGAATCCGGATTCGATCGGCATTTTTTCTGGGAAGGCAAAATTTTTTGCGGCGCCTACTTTTACTAAGCAGGGAAAAATGCTCCAATGGTTTCCAAAGCTAGTTGATCAAAGTCGATTTCAAAAACCATCTTTGCCGCTTATTGCGGGGCCTTCCAGTTCAACAGCCCGATCGTTTGTCATGGCGCATCATTTGGAATTATTTGTTTCCGAAGAAAAGGAACCTGTTTATAAAGAAGTGGATACCGTACAGTTATTTGAAATGAAACCCAAGACTCCCAAGGATCCGAAACGTTTTGTCAATCTTAACAAAGTCCAAATGTTTGGAAACCTGATGATGGCTTATTTTGTTTATTGCGGGCATCACAGTTTTATAGAAACCACAAAAATTTCTGATTGTTATCTGGATGATTTGGCCAGAGAATATTCCGAACAAATTCCCCCAGTTTCTGCTGGAAAAAAATATCCGGAAGAAATGTTGCCTTATAGCCGGATTGGGGAGTATCGGCATTTTTTACATCCAACTTATAGCGCAAGAGTTGAAGAGCGCGCTATGCAACAAGTAGAAGCCGGATTAAATTTGCAATGTGATAATCCACCTTTGCTTGGGTCGCGCCCCTCTCCTTTCAAATAAAACTCAAAAATATCGGGACCGCCAAGTCGGTGCGTGACTGCAATAACTCTCAGCGACTTGAGCAATTATGCGAGCAAAAAATCTCAGTGGGTTGAAAGAAGAATAAACTCCCAGTTGTTTTTGATAGGCATTGCGTCGAATGATGAGTGTGTTGTAAGTCCCATCTCTTGTTTCTTTTGAAAGAGAAGAGATTTTTGGATTGTAAATAACAGCGCGTAATTGTTTGTCGGATAATTTAGCGACTCGCATCATGCCATCTTTCACTTGTTCAGGCGTGGCGTGGTTAAAAACCGCCGCATTTCCACCTCTGTCACCATGATAATCTAAATCGTACCACCTGTTCCCGGAAGATAGTTTTTGTAAGTAGTCTAAATATCTTTTTAACGAGGAATCATCGTCATCGTGACTGAGAGTGCAGCAGCCGGGATCAATTTTAACAGCTTGAAAATATTCATCATGCTCGACTAACCCGATATTTTGTAAAGATCCTCCTACTGCATCCCGGTCTTGTAAAAATGCAAAAACACCCACATTTTCAAATAAGCCAATGATAGGTTTTTCTTTTTTGTTTTGTGTTGGGATATGTTGGTTTTTGAATATCTCATTTTCTTTTTCTAAGTAACGAGTAAACTCTTTGCCCCGTAATGTTCCCCCAACCCAAAAAAGTAAATCTTTATAGCCGGGCTCTATTCGAGAGGCCAAAACGGTAGGTTCATTTCTTTCATCGTTAAGAATATATGTTTTTGGAACTTTTACGCCACAGAGTTGCAATAAATCATAAGAAAGTTTTTCTATGGCGCATGATTCTGCCTTCTTGAATTTTTTCAAAGCAAATTCTTTAGTTTTTCCATTTTTGGCTTGTTTGTTGGCAACAATCGGAGTGCTATTTCCTCCGATTAACTCACGATCTGTTTTCTTAAATCGTTGTGCGGGCTTCACAACTTCTTTTTGAGGAGGTTTTTTTTGAAGTTGTTGTGCGATTTCGCGGTATGACAGGCTCATAATTTAGTTTAGAACGCGTGGTTGTGGAAATAGGATTGTTTATATTTTTTCCAAATTGTACCAGAAGTGAGGTTTTGTGGCTATCTTGATTTTATGGTTCTTTGATGCAGAGCCTCCTTCTAGAATTAAACCAACACTAGAAACTCGATTGAGTTCCATATATTATTGCGCGACCATGTGGAGAACATGGTTGTACGTTGCGGGCCCATAGCTCAGTTGGTTAGAGCAGGGGACTCATAATCCCTTGGTCCTAGGTTCAAGTCCTAGTGGGCCCATTAATAAAATCAATATGTTATGCCGTATTTCGTTTATTACCCGTCTGAGGCATGTGTAATTCTGGTGTAATCAAGCCAGAAGTAATTTTTGGAAGATATTTATCTAATCCTGATTTAATACCCCACCCTATCGAAGCACTGATCACAGCTGATAACAAAGTTACTAATAAATAGGTAAGCTTTGGGAACCTATCTTTAAATGAGCTCGGTTGCTCCGCATTTATTTGAATTATAGTTTGCGAAACCCATCGATAACCCAATCGATAACTAAAAACAAAAATGATAAACGCGACCATAAAAATAAGTCGCGCTCTAAACTCAAAACTGGGCAAAACTGTCAACAAGAACAAGAATATTAGGCCATTTAACTCGAGACCATATCGTTTAAAATAACCAAGAAACTTACTTGATCTCTCAATTAGATACTCTTTAATCATCATTGGTGTTGAGTGAGACCACACAAGATCTCCAGATTGCGAGATTATTCGGCTTGGATCATGTTGATTTAAAATTAAAGTAAGGATATTTACAAAGCTTCCCATAGGCACTTGAACTGTCAAAAGAAAGCTATCGACATTTGTCAAATAATCTTGGCTTGTAAGATAACTGTCAGCATATTTAGCTATTTTTGTTCCTTTAGAACATTCTGTAACAACAACGCTCCCGGTAGTTCCAGCGACACCCTGCATTAGCTTAATTAAACCCACCAAATCATTTTTGTATATTCTCAACGGATCAGTAATGACATATTCTTTAGCAATTATTTGTGGCGGTTCTTTGCCGCCACTCGAAGTATTTGAAAGTTGAAACTTAGAAAGCTTGATCACACCTTCTATTCCATTGCTAAGCTTAAAGCTACCTTCTAGTAAATTATCAGATGAATTTGTAAATATGATTTCGCCAGAAATATTACCCAATCTCCCATCTTTTAAATCATTTATTGGAATTTTTATCTGACCCTCGCCAGTTTGATTGAATTTTCCGATAAATTCTTCAACAGCTGGGCTGCTAGGTGCGGCACTTTTAACTAAAACTAGTATCTCTTTCTTTTGCTGCGTAAGCTCAGCAAAAATATTTGAAGGATGTGTGCCGTAAGTATTACCTATCCATTGACCTATAAGATTAGCCATTTTTCATCTCCAGTTTATACCGTTGCTCCAATATATCCATTGCACTCTTAATATGCTCACCATTCTGATGACTGTAGCGTACAACCATTTGCAGAGTTTTATGTCCAGAAATACGCTGCACTGTAGGTAAATCAACACCCGCTTGAACAAGATGCGTGATAGCAGTATGTCGCAACGTATGCCTCACCACTTCTTTTGGATCAAGACCAGCGCTGGCAACAACACGTCTAAACTGTTTCTCAATATTCATTACATGACCTGTTGCTGATGTTTTTGAAGAAAACAACCATTCGTGCTCTGGTCTAATCTTATCAAAATAATCTTTTAAGAATGAAGCAAGCTGCTGCGTGATTGGTTGTTCACGTGCACCCGTTTTAGCTTTCGGGATAAAAATTACTCGTTTTTCCAAATCAATATTTTTAATTTGAATTGAAAGTATTTCCATTCTTCGCATTGAAGTGCTCAGGCCAATTACAATAAAAGGATAAATATAAGGACATTGATCTGCTTTTGCAGCATCCAATAATTTTCCAATTTGTTCCGTGGTTAAATAAACAATTCTGCCCGAATCTTCTTTAAATCGTTTTATATTACAAGGCTTGTGATCCAGCCATTTCCAATCTAGCGCTTTGTTTAACAAATGCGATATCACGGCAAGCTCACGATTAATTGTGCCTACCTTTGCTTTTTCGGATAATCGATGTTTTTTATATCGCTCAATATCAAACGTGCATAATTTATTTAATAAAATATCGCCAAAAAATGGAAGAAGATGCAAATCAATTCGATATGATTTTTTGTTTATTTCTTTCCCGCCTTCTTCTTCCAGCTTTTTTAAATATTTTTTAATTGCTTCTGAAAACGTGAAATGCAGTTTCCTTCCTTTAGGTAAATTCAAACGGCCGTGCCTTGCATCAGTACGCAATTTTGCAATTAATTCTTCGGCCTGTAATCGTGTAACGCCTTCTGATTCTTTTCCAACAACCCGATGAATGCGCTGGCCATCGACCATAATATTCACTTTATATCTTCCGTCACCATTTTTTAAACGCTCAAATGTTATTCCATGCTCTTCTAATGTATCGCCTATTTTTAAATTGCGCTGATTTGCGCGAGTTATCTTCGTGAATTTAATCGTCATTATTAATTTCTTCCATATTTTTTTTATAGAATTGAACCCATTGATTTTGTTCTTCTTTGTGAATTGATACAGAATAAGTCGTGACGACTTCAAGTCCTGCATCAGTTTGCAATAATTCACTGTGTTTGGTTACCATATTTTTCGAATTTTTCTCCCAAAATGGATCATTTTGTAAAATCTTAATCGATGAATTGCGTTTCCATGCATAAATAACCTTAGAAGGGTAATCCCGATTTTTTGTATGAATGAATTTTTTTATTGCAGTTAAATCTTGTTTTAACGGCGCAGGAATTTCTTTACCTGTTGGCAATGACTCAAGATACTCAAAGTCGGCTTGATTCGTTTTTAAAACATCCCAATATTCTATGAGATTCTCTTGAACTAATCCTTCAAAAGCGTTTACTTGTAACCAGGCTGTATGCACGATTTTACCGGAGTGATCCTCAGTGTTGACGGGATAATACATCCAGAAATAGGGAATAGAGATGATACTCCTAAAAAGCTCTTCCTCTTCATGAGTAAGTAAAGCAGGAAAATAAGACGCAAATTTAAAAAATTTTATTGCTTCATGATTTGCATCGATATCCTGAACTGCTTGCTCAACAGTTACCTCATCCCAGCGACTATAAAGCTGATCCCGATTAAAAATTTCATAGTTGGGCGACATCCAGCTATTAAATAGATTGCGCTTAACTTTTTGAGTTTTTCCCATTTGCTCAATCGACCGCTCAATAAAGCTCGATAATGTGCGTCGTTCCATTCGTGCCATCAGCTCTGCTGCTGAGTGCAGTCGAGGATCAAGCCGAGCCTGAATAATTTCACTTCGACTTAGCTTTCCACCGCCACCTTTTTTTCTGGCCATAAGTCCCTCTTGAGTTCTATTTCATTCTGAATTCTTCTGAAAGAGCCCAGTATATTATGTAATGATTTACATTACAATTATTTTATTCTATTCTCCCCTTCGAATTTTAAAAACCTTCTGGATAAGGAAATTTATGACTTTAACTAACCAAACCATTACAGCGATAGAAATAACCATGTTTCCCGATGGGCGATTTGATGCAAAAAATGCTGCTTCTTATTTAGGTCTCAAAGAGAAAACCTTGGCCATGATGCGCGGCAACGGGAGTGGTCCAAAATTTATCAAACGAGGCAAGATATTTTACTTCAAAGAAGATTTGGATGCGTGGATAAATGCTACAGGACGTCTCACCTCTACCGCTCAAACTAATAAGAGGTAATTTTTTATGCGTCATATTCGGCAAATAATAGAAGCCGTTGTGCCAAAACCACCTGAGCTAAAAGTAACAAATGTTTCTGATTTTATGAAAATGAAACTTCCTCCGAGAGAATATATTTTATCTCCATGGTTGCCAGTTCAGGGATTAACCATGATTTATGCGCCGCGCGGGATTGGGAAAACACATGTAGCACTGGGAATCGCAAACGCTGTCACTTCCGGCTCGCAATTTTTGAATTGGAAAGCACCGAAATGCCGTTCGGTCTTATATTTAGACGGTGAAATGCCTGCCGCATTAATGCAAGAAAGATTATTAACGTTAATAAAAGCAAATAATGCGGAAACTTTAGCGGCATTTAGATTGCTTACACCGGATTTACAACAAAGTGCAATGCCCGATTTATCAACGCATCTGGGCCAACTTGCGCTTGAGCCCTACGTCAAAGATATTGAGCTTATTATTGTTGATAACATATCGACACTTTGCCGCAGCAGCAAAGAAAATGAAGCTGACTCATGGTTGCCAGTACAAGAATGGGCATTGAGAATGCGAGCAAGTGGAAAATCCATTTTATTTATTCACCATGCTGGCAAAGGCGGAAATCAACGAGGAACCAGCAAGCGCGAAGATATTTTAGATACTGTCATTGTTTTAAAACGGCCTGATGATTACACCCCTAAAGATGGTGCGGTCTTTCAAGTGCATTTTGAAAAAACTCGCGGATTTATGGGAAGCGAAGCGGAATCATTTGAAGCGCAGCTCACGACGACCTGTCATGGCTTGCACACATGGATTACGCGTTCAATTACAGGGTCTTCTTATGATCAAGTTATTAACCTCGCAAACAATGGGTTAAAACAAAAAGAAATTGCAGAAAAACTGAATATTGATAAATCAAATGTAAGTCGATACTTCAAACGCGCTATTCAGGAAGGAAAAATAATTCATCATCAAGCGATTTAGTTGCAGTGTTGCGATGCTTAAGCATAGCAACACTGCAACTAAAGGCAAAAAAATAGAATTAAATATGCACCAGGCTATCTAACCACATTATAGGGAGTGTTGCTTTCTAGGCCACATACACCAACGCTGGTTCCCCGCTCCGGCTGCTGACCACCCACTAACATCGTGCCGATAAAAGTTATTGGGTGGTCAGTAGCCGGAGCGGGGAACCAGCGGCAATGACCATCCATTTAAAAAGTGAGGTTAATATGCAAATAACAGAACGTGATATTGAAATCATAAGATTTATAAATAATTTTGGTTTTTGTGAAATAAAACAAATTGAGAAACAATTCGGTATCAAAAAATCTCGTGGGTATCAAATTATGAAGCGGTTGGTAGATGCTAATTTGGTTGTTCATGAAAGAGTTTTTCATGGAGTGCATGGAATATTTTATGTGACGCATCGTGGCTCTGAATTCAGTGACCTTCCACCTATTAAAAATATTCCCAAAGATAATTACCGACATCAGCTTGCAATTATTGATACTTTTTTTAAATTGAAAGCGCAATATCCTGAAGCCGAGTGGGTCAGTGAACGTCGAATCAAGCGTGATAAATATATGGATGGACTTGGCAAGCGAAGGCATATTCCTGATGGTCTGCTTATCTTTCCTGATAGTAAAGAAGTCGCGATTGAAGTGGAGTTAACTTTAAAAAGTAAAAGAAGATTGTTGGAAATTTTTCGGAATTATATGGCCTGCCTTGAGATCAAGGAAATATGGTATTACTGTTCGCCTAAAATTACTGAACAGCTGAGACAATTAGCAGAAAAAAAGCCGTTTTTAAAATTTTATGACTTTGAGCGATAATTTATCGTCTATAGGATTGATTCGTAACTTATTAAAATATTTTGGAAAATAAGGAAATCTCGGATATAATCACATTTAGCCCCTAATTTAGGGGTTAAATGGACGCATGGTCGTGAACATGACTTTTATTGAATATATACATAGTGTTATCAAAAAAGGCAAATGTTCTTTTACTTTGGAACACGCTCAAAAAACGCTTAACAAAAGCCGCAAATCAATTCTTTCATCCATCGAACATTTGCTCGCTAAAAAAGAATTAACTAGCCCTGTTAGAGGCTTTTATGTCATTGTGCCGCCAGAGTATCAAATACTTGCTTGCATCCCAGCAGATCATTTCATTCCTGAGTTAATGCAATATTGGCAATGTGATTATTATGCATGTTTACTTACTGCCGCTAAATATCATGGAGCGTCACATCAAGCGGTCATGATTTTTCAAGTAATGGTCAAAGAAAGACGAAGACCTATCTCATGCGGAAGAGTGCGCATAAAATTTATAAAAAATAAAAATCTAGCAAATACACCTACGCAACAAATCAATACAAGAATGAGTATGCTGAAAATTTCCACGCCGGAAGGAACCGCAATGGATTTAATGAATTACCCAAAGCAAAGCGCTGGATTAAGTCATATAGCAACTGTATTAACTGAATTACAAGAAGTCATGAATCCAGATAAATTATTTTTATTAACAAAGGAAAATCCGTCTTTACCATGGCAACAACGACTGGGGTATTTATTAGAGTTAGTGAATGCGCATAAGCTAGCAAATGTATTAAAAAATAATTTATTGCAACAAAAGCGGGTCGATTACATACCGCTAGCACCAAAAAACAAAATAAAAAAAGATTCCGTCAAAAATGAAACATGGCGGATTATTATAAACACAATAGTTGAGAGTGATATATGATTCCTGAATTTTGCTTAACTGAATGGCGACAACAAGTGCCATGGGTGGAAGATTATCAAGTAGAACAAGATCTAATTATTAGTCGCGCGCTTATAAGTTTATATGAACGCCCAAAAATAAGAGATACTCTTGTATTTAGAGGCGGGACAGCGCTTCACAAGCTTTATGTTCAACCAGCTGCGCGATATAGTGAAGATATTGATCTCGTACAAATTGTCGCAGAACCCATCGGACAAACATTAAATGAGATACGTGCCGCACTTAGTTGGCTTGGTGAGCCAACGCGAAAATTAACAGAGAGAAGCGCAAAATTATTTTACCGTTACACCAGAATTACACAGACTTTTTATTGTATATGCTATCCCCACAGCTGTATGAATTCTTCCAGAAAAGATCTATTGACAATAAATGCATATTGAAGCGCCTCAGAATCACAATCGTATACTGTCCAGTTGACAGGTATTAATTTATCGCTGCCATTTTCACAAATGAAAATTTGTACATTTGTCACAATGAGCGGTATAATCCGCAGACTCGCACAACCATCCGCTATTTTTGTAATAATTGTTTCGATGTTTTTCACATCTGTTTTTAGCTGGCTTATTCCTTTAAATAAATTATTTTTTTCATTGGATTTAGCTGTTTGATTGTAGGGTGGTTTGTTTTTCCTAAAATCACCCGAATAACAGTGCCTCAATGCAGCAGGTATCACAGGGCAATCTTGAGCACAAATTAAAATAACTTGCCCATGCGTGCCAGATGGAAAATCATACATACATCCAGATTCTCTTTCATAATATAACTGTGGCAATGGCCTATGTGTTATCCCTTGAAAAGTCTTCATGTGAGCTCCTCGATCAGCTGTTATGAAGTCTTTGCTATTTCCAAACAATAGAAGAATATTATCCGGCGCGCTACCCTTGCATTCACAAATAAAGACTGTGCCGTTTCTATAAGCAACAACATCAACAGCAGGATATTCTCCCTCCAAAGAAAAATTTTGCTCCGCCATAAAGCGATTTTTTGAGAAGGTTTCTTTTACATCATACTCCAAGGGAAATCCTTGTTTTTTTGCTGCTTCTGAGAGAGCAGTCATATCTACATTATCCAAAAAAACTCCTATACCTGATTTTTCTTGTTTGTTTTCCATGGCTCGCCCGGAAGCAATGCAACCAATTTTTGTTGAACCATGTTAAGAGCGTCATCGAATGACCAGGATTTATCATTATGAGAGAGCAAATCAATTGTATCATGACGAAAATCATCATAACGAATCTTGTCAGCCATGCTTTTTTCAAACAATGCTCGCGTTACCTTGTTACATTCTCTTTCACAATGTTGCATATAAATATCAATAACAAGTTGAGGATCAATCAGATTATCTTTGAGAACCAACCAAAGATCAAACAAATCTCTTCCTTTTCTTCTTTGATAAAGCGCACGGATTTTCGTGCTAATTAGCTCATTCAATTGATATGTCCGTAACTTCAATTCACCAGAAAA
>Ga0207003_1077_pt1 | contig 23205 bp, 19 predicted proteins | sample Alteio_BWMinCont_89_FD_153474 | JGI IMG/M metagenome (GOLD analysis project Ga0207003, IMG submission 153474) | Enriched cells from forest soil in Barre Woods Harvard Forest LTER site, Petersham, Massachusetts, United States -... | ecosystem: Environmental > Terrestrial > Soil > Temperate forest >...
CCTTAAGCTGCCACACCAATCTTCAGAAAGGTTAGAACCAGTGCACCGGCGGATGGCCGAAGCCAATAGTGTGACTTTGAAGGGTGCCCCGTCCAAGCTTCGCTTGGGCGGGGAAGTCGACCGGATATGCAGGCATGGCCGACTACGCCCAGTCGCTCGGGAAGCAAGAGTTAGGGTTGCGTAACTGCCTGGGTTGAAGAACACGGGCAACCAGTGAGGCTACTATGGTGGAGAATCAGAGTGTGGGTGCCCCATCCTTCCGCGTTCTTTGCGGAGGGTGGGAGGCAGCGCGAGAATGGCAGGAGACGGCCAATGGTTTGACTGAAGGGTGCCCCGTCCAAGCTTCGCTTGGGCGGGGAAGTCGGCCGGATACGCAGGCATGGCCGACTACGCCCAGGCGCTCTGGGGAAGCAAGAGTTAGGGTTGCGTAACTGCCTGGGTTGAAGAACACGGGCGGCTAGTGAGGCTTCTATGGTGGAGAATCAGAGTGTGGGTGCCCCATCCTTCCGCGTTCTTTGCGGAGGGTGGGAGGCAGCGCCGGAATGCTCCAGGTTGCCATAGCGATCTCAAAACAGGAGTAGTGGACAGGTGATAAACCAAAGTCGATTCCATCCCCGGCCGGGAGTGGTCACTATGTCGATGGCCATCAGTTTTCGTCTCACATGGGGATACAGCCGGCGCCCCAGCCGCGTAGCGGCGGTATGCGAAAGCCCGGCACGGAAGTGCGGGGAAGCCAACAGTGGACGAAGTTCGAGTCCCGTAAGGGACGGCACCCAACTGCGATACAGACGTTTCGGCCCTGGCAGATTGGCCGACAAACCCGGTCGAGGCATGGCGCCTCATCTCCGAGGGTGGGCCACTATTTAAACGACAAATCACAAAGATAAAACGGTTTTTGGTCGCAACAGCGTCTCGTTAAAAACTAAATGATTAGTTATTCAAGGAAAGGAACAAGAACAATATGAAAACACAAACCACAACCACTAGAAAGAAAACATTAGGCCGCATCGCTGTGTCGATAGTCGCAGTCGCAGCCCTTGCGTCCCTGATCACCTACGAAACCGCAAAGCCGATGGCCGCGCGTGCCGCGGTCGCGGCCACGGCAGCAGCGCCTCTCGACGACAGCAGCGTGGGAGCATTGCTCTCGCTCGACCAGGCCATGGAAACTTTGGCCGCAAGAGTAACTCCAGCCATCGTCAACGTCGCAGTCACATCACGAAGCAAACCCGACATGGCACAACAGCAATTGCCTGACGACCTGCAGCAATTCTTCGGTCAGGGTTTCGGTCCCTTCGGCCCGCACGGCCGGCCGCAGCCGCAGATCGAGCACGGCATCGGCAGCGGCGTAATTATTTCGCCCGACGGATATATCGTCACCAATAACCACGTCGTCGATGGCGCGGTCGACATCCGAGTCACGATGAGCAATCGAAAGATTCTCAAAGCCAAGCTGGTCGGCACCGACACACTCACCGACTTGGCTGTGATCAAAGTAGATGGCGGAAGCCTGCCCAGCATCCCATGGGGCGATTCGACTGCGCTGCATCCCGGACAGACCGTACTCGCCTTCGGCAATCCATTTGGTTTTCGCTTCACAGTAACGCGCGGCATTGTCAGCGCGCTCAATCGTCCGAATCCATTTTCGGATAACGCGCGCAAGCCCGGCGAATTCATTCAGACCGACGCAGCCATCAACCCCGGCAATTCCGGCGGCCCTTTGGTCAACGCTCACGGCGAAGTCATTGGCATCAACACCTTCCTTGTGTCTTCGACCGGCCAGTTTTCCGGAATGGGTTTCGCGATCCCCACGCAGATCGTGCGGCCTACTGTCGACACGCTGATCCGCGATGGCAAAGTGGTTCACGGCTACATGGGAATCGGCATCACCGATGTCACGCCTGAGAACTCCAAGTTCTTCGACGTGAGCGACGCCAGCGGCGCAGTCGTCAGTCAGGTCGAGCCCGGCTCCCCCGCGGCCAAAGCTGGATTGAAAGTTGGCGACGTCATCACCGAACTCAATGGACAAAAAGTGAGCGACGCAGGCCAGCTTCAAGTTGAGGTTGGACAGAAGCGTCCGGACACCACCATCAAACTGCACGTGCTGCGCGAGGGCAAGGGTGTAGACATTTCAGTCACGCTCGAAGCCATGGGCAGCCGTGACAAAAAAGAAAATGAAACCAGCGACGCTGATCACGGCAAGCCGCGATGGGGAGTGGGCCTGAGCGATCTGACTCCTGACCTGCGTGAGCAACTGCAAGCGCCGCGCGACATTCACGGCGCAGTCATTGAACGCGTGCAACCGGGCAGCTCCGCTGACAATGCGGGTCTGCAACGCGGCGACGTCATCGTGCAGGTCAACCGGCACGATGTCGAAAGCGCGTCCGAGGTGCAGCAAGCGTTGGCCAGCGTGCCCAAAGGACAAGACGCACTGTTGCTAGTGTGGTCGAATGGCGGCAACACTTTCCGGGTGCTGCATGCTCCCGAGGGTTCATAGGCGAGGGGAAGAAATGTTCCACGTGGAACGTTATGCAAATCGGAGTTGTGTTCCACGTGGAACACTTTGTGGGTGCGTTAATGTATGTACAGAACTATATGTTCAGCGAGTACAACCAGTCGTTGTTTGTTAGAGTTAGGGCTAAAGCGGCGTTCCCTCTAACGACGCGGACGACTGCGGAGAAAACTGCGGCGTGATGGATCCATGCACCCGCCCCTCGCAAAGAGCGCAAGGAGCGGGGCACCCAACTGTTTCCTAACTTCGCCTCCGACTGGCTTATGGTTTAGCCCTAGGTTTGGCCTCCTTCTTTGTTCCTGGTTTGGAGGTTTTCCTGGCTCCTGCCTGCTGGAGCAGAGTCAAAGAATCCGCGGCGTTGAAGGGGAATTCCCGGACGGACCGTTGACCCGTCGTGCTCAGGGTGACGTCCACGCGACGATTGCTGGCGAGGAGGATCGTCTTCATATTATCGAGCACTCTCTGGCGCTGTTCTGGAGTCAACTCGGGATTCTTCTCAACCGCATCTCTTACCTGAGCTTCGTCCAGATTCTTTTGTTCACCAAACGCTTTGGTATCCAGGTTCGCGGCGGGAACACCGTGTTCGATCAGGAAACGTTTGGTACGCTCGACACGCCGTTCGGAGAGCGCCTGGTTGTATTCGGCGGAGCCCCTGGGATCGGCGTGGCCTTCGAGAGTCAAACGGGCATCCGGCTTAGTTTCGAGATACTTCTTGAAATCGTCCGCGAGCGCAGTGAGGGTTTGCTCCTGACTGGGCAGCAGGCCGCCATCGGGCTTCGCGATCCTGGGCTGATCGGTTGCAAAATAAATACTGTGCAGGGCAAGTCTGGCTTCCAGTTTTATGAACTCGGGCGAGACCGGGGGCGGATTTTGCACCATCACCTGGGCCGTAGCCTGAGTGTTCAAACCACGTGAGTCGCTGCAAGTCGCCGTCACGGTGATTGGTCCGTTGGAGGTACCGGAAGAATCGAGAGTCGCATTGCTGGCGCTGCCAGAGATGGCGCCGCCGCTGGCAGTCCAACCACTCAGCGAAACTTGGGCGTTGTCCGGACTGGTGCAGGTGCAACTGATGGTGGAGGGCGTGCCGGCCTGAACGGTCGACGGGTTTGCCGAACAGGAAGCGACTGGCGGATTCTTCGGCGGTTCTTTCACCGTGAAGGTCGCCATACAGTTTGCGTCGCCATCCCTTTTCATCTTGGGATCTGAGACGTGTGCGGTAACCGTGTAACTGCCTCCGGCCACGCCATTGGAATCAATCGTCGCGGTAGTGTCGTTGCCGGTAATTTTGCCGCCGGTGCTGCTCCAGGTGTAATTCAGCGGGTGTTTGGAATCAAAGTTGCGACCGGCGACAGTGGCCGTCAGGGGCTCGCCCACCATCACTTCACTGGGATTGATGGTGCAGCTTGCCGAGACCGGAGGCGGGGCAGATTTACCGCCAAACATAAACACGATGCCACTCTGCAGCCTGATGCCTCTCACATCCGTAGCGGGAACGGTCGAGGACGAACCATACTGATGATTGGAGAACACGAAATCGCCCCGGATGAGACGCAGAGCGAAGCGCCTATTCAAGTTCAGATCGAGACCGCCGCCAGCCATGAACCCGAAGCGGTTGTCGCTCTGGAAGAGATCGGAATCAAGGCTATGCCAGCCCACGAGAGCTTCGACAAACGGGGAAAAATAATGGCTGCGATAGGTCAGCTTAGGCCCCATCGAGGCGGTGTAGAAGGAGGCATCGTCAATTCGATTGCCCAGCCCGTTCTCACCGCTTCCCCAATGCCCGCTGCCGTCGGCTGTCAATCCGAACCAGCGGTTAAAGTTGTAGGTGACGCTGGCACCGATGCCCCGCGGATTGGATTCCACACGGCTAGTCACGGGGACCAGTCCTCCTGGAAGCAAGCCGTGCACGTGGGTGGCTGGATCGACGAAAGAGTATCCGCCAAAGAGCTCCCACTTGGGAGCAGGCTGATCCTGCGCTGCCGCGAGCGGGCCCACGCTGCACAGGATGACAACTACCAACCACAGAACTGCGACCTGGCCACAAGAGTTCTGAGAGCGAGATGACATGTGAAAATTCCTCCGAACTTCAATAACGTGAAATCATGCTTTTTTCCAGCCTGCCCGGTAGTGGACCAGCCTCAAGTTAGTCTCACTACGAATACCTCACGGACAGGGAGGTACATTCACCGGATTGCTGTCCAATGAGACTGCGCCCGTCCGGGCCAGGGCTCTGCCATTCAGGGTCGCGCCGGTGGTAAGCGTGATGGACGCCTGGGCCATCATGGTTCCTGCGAACGTTGTATTGGTTCCGAGGGTCGCTGAACTGCCGACCTGCCAGAACACCCGCTCCGACACGGCACCCCCGGACAGGATGACTTGGCTATTGCCGGGGGCCGTGGTCAGGGTGGACACGATCTGGAAGATCCAGACTCCATTCGCGTTGCCACTGAGAGTGAGATTGCCGGTTATTCCAAGCGAAGGCTGGGAGCTGGTTGTCTTATAAACGCCCGGAGGGAGGGTTTCGCCTCCTATATCTGCGGGGAGGATTGCGCCTCCGGCTGCGGCCGCAGCGTAGTTGTACGCCGTGGTCAAATCAGCCTGGGCCTTCATGGCAACCGCATCGCCTGCGTATTCCGTGCCGGTCAGGGTTCCCGGCGGAAATCCAGTGATCGAAGCGGCTGGCCATATGCCTATATCTCCAGTGACAATGCTGGGGCCGACATTGCTAACCACGGGGGTGGCGCCCAGAATTCCGAAAGTGCAGGCGGTTCCCAACGGTACGGTGGGTGTACAGGGGACGGCAGATGTGGTGAAGGTCCATACATAGTCGCTCGCTAGTGGATCGCCGGCGAGATCTTGGGCCCCAGTGGTAATGGTGGCGGTATAGAGGGTGTTCAATGCCAGAGAGCTAGTGGGCGTGAAGGTCGCGACATTGCTTGATGCAACATAGGTAACGGTTCCTGCCACGGGTGTAATGCCCGGACCTGTCAAGGTAAAGGTTGTGGTATTGATGGTGGAAGGCTTCATCGCTTCGCTGAAGGTGGCGCTCACTAAGGTGTTGGGACAGATGCCGAACGAACCATTCGGGGGGGCTACGGAAATCACGGTTGGCGGAGCACATGGCGCGCTACTGGTTGTGAAGGTCCATACAAAGTTACTCACTAACGCATTGCCAAACACGTCTTGGGCACCGGTGGTAATGGTGGCGGTATATAGAGTGTTCAGCGCGAGAGGGTTGGATGGTGTGAAGGTCGCGGTTGACGTAGCGTAGGTAACTGTTCCCGCCACGGGTGTAGTGCCCGGACCTGTCAAGGTAAAGGTTGTGGTGTTGATGGTGGAAGGATTCATTGCTTCGCTGAAGGTGGCGGTCACGACCGAACTGGGACAAGAGCCGGACGAACCATTCGGGGGGGTTACGGAAATCACGGTGGGCGGTTGACACGGATTCGCACCGGTTGTGAAGTTCCATACGAAGTTAGCCGCTAACGCGTTGCCAAACGTGTCCCTGGCACCGGTGGTAATCGTGGCGGTATAGACGGTACTCAATGCCAGACTGCTCGACGGTGTAAACGTAAAAATTGTGTTGGTTGTATCGTGGGTGATTGTTCCAACTACGCCAGGCGCCACGGTAAAGGTCGTGGCATTAATGGTCGAAGGATTCATAGCCTTGCTGAAGGTGGCGGTGATTACCGCACTGGGACATACGCCGCCGCCACCACTCGGGGGAGTTACGGAAATCACTGTGGGCGGGGTTATCGTTGAGTTGGTGCCGGCCTTGTCCGGATCGCTGCATCCGGAGGCGAAAATGAGCAGTAGGAATGCTGCGAAGCAAATCGTAGGATTCTTGTATCCAGGCATGACCGTCATCCTTCTTCCTCCGGCTCGACTGCTGCCGCACAGTAGGAATCACAGAACCTTGACATCTGGGGGGAGTTTAGAAAATTTGGTTGTCACGAATCTGGTCAAAATTGCACAGGGTGGAAAGAAAGTAAGACTAGGTAACCGTTTTGGGACCACTGCGAGCGGGTGGTTGGGGAGGACTTAGCGACTCAGTCTCAAAAGGTTGTTCGGGTGGCTCATCCTTTCGATGGCACCGCCGGCCGTGAGGGTGTCCCCGTCCTTGCGTTTTTTGGCAAGGGCGGTTGGCGCGTGGGTTATGGGTTGATTTCGAATACGGTTCCGCCCTCTGAGTATTCGCCCTGGTCGACGCCGCCGGTGGTTGTAGTGCCAAATATCTTGCCAGCGGCGTCGAAAATCACGCCTGTTGCAGGGAGCGCGCCGTCCTTAAAAGGACCGCTGAAACTATAAAATACATGTTCCGTCCAGGCGCCGCCGGAAGAGGGCGACAGCTGAAAGACAGTGCCGCAGCCGGGTGTGCCTTCTTCCGCCGTTGGGTGAAAACCGCAGAGGACGGTTCCACCTTCAGTAGTCGTGCCATAGAGGCTCCCCATCGGGTCAAAGGTGAGGGTGCCTTGGGGAAAAGTTCCGTCTCCCTTGAAGCCGCCAAAGTTGTGTAGTACGGTTGCAACCCAGCGACCGGAACTGTGGCTGAGTTGGTAGACCGTGCCGCAGCCATAAGGACAATCGCTCGACGGGTTGCCTCCGCTGGCTGCGCCGTAGAGATTGCCTTCGGAATCCGACGTGAGGCCTTGGGGAGAATATGAGCCAGGGAGGCCGGTGAAATTGTAGAGAACAGTTTCAGTCCACGCGCCGCCTGTGCCCGGTGACAACTCAAACGCGGTGCCGCATCCGGAATTCCCCGAGTTGGCGCACGCTCCATTGCCGCCTTCCGTGGTTGTCCCGTACAGGTTTCCGGCTTGATCGAAAATCAGCGAAGCGGTTGGGAAAGCTCCGTCGTGCGGGGCGCCGGTGAAGGTATGCAAGGTGGTCTCGGTCCAACTGCCATGCGAGGTCGGCGACAATTCGTAGACAACTCCGCAACCGACCGAGCGAAGCCCGTCGTGGCAGGGACCGCGGTTGGCATATTTCGTGATGCCGTAAAGGTTGCCAGCGGGATCAAGAACGAGTCCTCCGGCTGGGTAGTATCCGTCAGCGTTGCCGGTGAAACTGTAGAGCACACGTTCACGCCAGACGCCGTTGGCAGAAGGGGAGAGTTGAAAGATAGTGCCGCATCCGCTGCCGGGGCAAGCTGTGCCGCCGGAAAGGGTTGTGCCGTATAAGTTGCCAGCCGAGTCAAGTATCAGGCTGGCGGTGGGGCCCATGCCGTCGCCGGTATCACATCGAAAGCGGTGGAGGATGTGCTCTTTCCATATCTGGCTTGAGGATGGAGTCAGCTGATAGACCATGCCACAGCCGTCGCCGGCATCTCCTTGCTGGGCCATGACGCCATAGAGATTGCCAGAGGCGTCGGCGACCAAGCCTGAGGGTGGGCCACTGCCGTCGCCAAGTCCAAAGCGGTTAATCACGACATGTTTCCAGTGTCCATAGGAGGCAGGAGTTAATTGAAATACTGTTCCGCAGTCGCAGCCGGGGTTTCCGCCAGCGAAGGTGGTGCCGTAGATGTTGCCGTGGCGATCGAAGATGACGCCGGTAAGCGGCGAGTCACCGTCGCGGTTTCCTTTAAACCGGTAGATAACCCTATAGTGCCACTTGCCGTCCTTCTCGGGCGTCAGCCGGAAGGCTGTTCCGCAGCCGAAGCCGTCGAGACAAGAGCCGATCTCGCCTCCTAATTCGGTAGTGCCGTAGAGATTGCCGCTCTCATCGAAGGTCAAGGCGCCGGTGGCATAGGAGCCGTCACTGCCGTTGAACTCGGCGAGGACGGTCATTTTCCAGTCTTGGTTTCGCAACAACTCCAGAACCACTTGATTGGCATTGATGTAGAGGTTGCCTGCCTGGTCGAAGACCGGAACGCCTGTCGCGGAGCAACCGCCGCAGAGAGAATTCTCCGTCCAGGTTCCATCTTGGCCGCGGATTAATTCAAAAATGCCGGCGGGCTTCTTTTTCGACAAAGTACCGAAGATGTTGCCGGCGGAGTCGATCGCCAGGTTGCCTGCAGTCACTCCCGTGGCGAAACTGTAGATAGTTTTTGCCGTCCAACCTTGGGAAGAGGGGACCAACTGGAACGCCGTACTGTTGACCAGATCGTTGGTGGTGCCGTAAAGATTTCCAGCAGCATCAAAGACAACGCCGCTGTTTGGGAAGCTCCCGTCGTTCTTTCCCTGGAAGCGATAGATGATGCTGAAATACCATCTGCCGTGGGCCGGTGTGAGTTTGAAAACCGTACCGCACCCGCACGGCCCGCAAGCCTGGTCGCCGCCCACCTGAGTGGTGCCGTAGAGATTTCCCGCGGTATCGAAGGTGAGGCCCCCGTTTGGCAACCAGGCCCAGACAGCGCCCTCAGAGCTATCGTCAAAACTGTGGAGCAGGATTTCGATCCATTTTCCATCGGGGGTTCGTGTCAATTGGAAAAGGGCGCCAAACCCGTGCTCGCCGCCGGATTCGGTTGTGCCGTAGAAATTGCCAAAGGCATCCGCGATCAGATTTCCGGTTGGACTGGCACCATCGGGATAGATGAGAAAGTTATGGATCACATTCTCGGCCACAGCCGCGGCCTTGGGTGCCAAGGCCAATGCGAGCGCGGTTAGAGTCAGCGCTGAACAGAGCGCACGGAAGAGTCCCTTGGGTTCCACGATAGGTACCTCGTTCAGAAAGGTGGCTGGAAGGGAGCCCATTTGCGCAGGACTATATCACAGGAGGGGCCTGATTTTCTACCGATGAAGGCATCAGAGGGTGGGCGTCCGACCGTAGCTTGTCCCGTCTCGATGAGCAAGTCGGCTGTCCCGGCTCAGTTAGAAAGCTGAGCCTGAACCTAGCAGGCTGTAGAGCAGGACTACCAGGACGATGCCGGTGAAGACCATGTACAGACGGTCGTGTTCGGCGGCGAATCCCCAGATGGCGAAGGCGACTCGGGCGACTGGAGTGGCGATCAGAAGCAGCAGTCCTAACTGGATGATGCCGCGGCCGTGAAAGGTGAAGGCGCTGTGGATGATTCCGCTGACGCTCTTAAACTCGGAGGGCTCGCCGCGGAAGACGTGGTAGTCGGCGGGGGAATGGCCGTGGCGGGCCAGGTAAACTACGCCGCCAAGTGCGACTACGAAAGCGGAGAGGGAGACGCCGATGCGCAGAAGATTGCCGATCATGTTTTCAAACTGCTGATCGGTCAAATCACGATGGGTTGCGGTTTGCGTCAAATCAGATACCTCCGGTTAGTCCTTTGTAAAGCATCTGCAAGCCGAGCACTACGATTACGAGGCTGAAGACCAGCCGCAATATTTTCGTTTCTGCCTTCATTAGAATGCGAACGCCCAGCAGGGAGCCGGCGAGGACTCCCAGCATGACCGGCATGGCGAGGCCGGGATCGACGTAGCCGCGATTGAGATACACGCCCGCGCTGGCGGCGGCGGTGACGCCGATCATGAAGTTGCTGGTGGTGGTCGAGACTTTGAAGGGGATCTTCATGGCCTGATCCATGGCCAGGACCTTTACTGCTCCGGAGCCGATGCCGAGCAGGCCCGAGAGCGCTCCTGCGCCGAACATCAGGCTGAAACCTGCGGGGACGCGCTGGACGTTGTAGTGACGCATCCCTCCCTCCTCTGAGGGGAAATCTCCATTCAAGCGCAGCCGCGTGGCTTGGGGATCGGGCGGCAAATTGCGCTCAGCTCGGGTTCGCGGTTTTCGGGAGAGATATGCCGAATAGAGCAGCATTACGCCGAAGATTATGGCTAAGGCTTTGGTGGAAATGAAGGCAGCGAGGAAGGCTCCCGCCAGGGCGCCCAGGGTGGTGGCGATCTCGAGGAACATGCCGATGCGGATATTGGAGAATCCTTCTTTGACGTAGGCGGCGGCTGCGCCTGAGGAAGTGGCAATCACGGAAACCAGGGAGGCTCCGATGGCGTAGCGGATATCGACTTTGAAAAAGAGGGTGAGCAGGGGAACGAGAACTACGCCGCCGCCCAGGCCGGTGAGCGATCCGAGGAGACCGGCCACGAACGAACCGGCGGCGACCAGGATGGTGAATTCGAGAATGTTCATCGCGCCCCCGAAGAAAGAGTTTGCCACATTTACGGAGCTAAGAGTGTAGCGCGAAGAGTGCCGTGGAGTTGACTTTAGGACTTCTTGCAGGGCAATGGCAAGCCCAGAGTTGTTTTCGCACTTCTGCAAAGTGAACTCGCGCCCGCCCGAATTCGACGGGGTTGCAAGAGTTTGTCCCCTGAAGGCCTCTGCCCTTGCCGGCGGTTTCGTTGCGATTTGTCCGCCAGAAAGCTGTCAATTTACCTGGCATTTACAAAAAATTCATCAATTATTAATAAAGGACAGATAGCATGAACGGTCCCACAAACCCTGCATAAGAGCACAAGGAAGATCGCGCACATTTTTGTCGGTAGTTCACCTTAAGAAAATTTCGGAGGAGATAATGAAGCACACAATGGCTGTGGCGTTGGTGTTTGCGCTGGTAGTTGGCGCTGTCGCGGCGCCACCACCTCAAGGTACGGCCGCGGGCAGCAGCAAAAAGAAAACGGTCGCGAAGGCATCTGAGCCCAGCGTTTCGACGCAGCTCGGTGAAATGAAGCGGGCGATCGATGCGCAACAGCAGCAGATTCAACAACTGATGAAGCAGGTCCAGAGCCGGGATGCGGTCATTCAGCAGTTGCAGCAGCAGGTGGGCCAAGTCCAAAATACTGCGAGCCAGGCCGCGCAGCAAGCCGCGACTGCTGCTTCGCAAAGCGCCCAACAGACACAGGACGTCGCTGCCGTGCGCACCGACGTGACCGACCTGAAGCAAAATGCCACGAATGCGGCTCTTTCCTTGCAGGAGACGCAGAAGAACATCCAGTCGAGCCTGGAAAGCCCGCTCGCGATCCATTACAAAGGAATCACAATTACCCCGGGCGGCTTCATCGCGGCAGAAACCACGTGGCGTTCGCATGCGCTGGCCTCGGACGTCAACACGCCGTTTAACGCGGTTACATTCGATGGCGCGGCGCAGAGTCATATGTCGGAATTCTTTGCGTCCGGCCGGCAGTCGCGTATTTCGATGCTGGCAGAGGGCAAACTGAATAGCGCCAAGCTGAGTGGATACTACGAGTCGGATTTTCTGTCGGCTGGCGTGACTTCGAACAACAACCAGAGCAACAGCTACACGCTTCGGCAAAGACAGCTCTGGGCTCAGGCCGCGCTGAATAACGGCTGGACGTTCACTGGCGGTCAAATGTGGAGCTTGATGACGGAGACCAAGAAGGGCATGGACAATCGCAGCGAAGCCTTGCCGATGACCATCGACGCGGCATACACCGCGGGCTTCAGCTGGGCCCGGCAGTACGGTTTCCGGGTCACCAAGAATCTCAACAATAAAGCTTGGCTGGGGTTCTCGGTGGAGGATGCACAGGAGACCCTCGGTGGCCACCTGCCCTCGTGCAGCGCGGCTAATCCAACGGGCTGTTCCACCAACTTCATTCTCGGGCAGCAGGGAGCTGCCGGCGGGGTTTACAACCCAACCGCAAACTACTCTTACAATCCCACCCCTGATTTCGTGTTCAAGACGGCCTTCGAGCCGGGATGGGGACACTTCGAAATATTCGGCATGCTGACTGAATTCCGCGACCGGCTCTACCCGAATGCGACAGCGCCCAAGCCTTCCGCCACGGGCGCCTATAACAACTCAGCGCTCGCTGGCGGTATCGGCGCCAACATGCGCGGGACCATCCACCAGCACTTCGATGTTGGACTGCATTTCCTGGGCGGCAACGGCATTGGACGCTATGGCGCCAGCGGACTTACGGATGCGGTTGCCCGTCCCGATGGCGTGCTGGTTCCGCTGAGGAACTACCAGACGCTGGCCACCCTCGAATATCATTCCGCCAAGATGGATATCTACACGAACGTTGGCGGAGAGTATGAAGCCCGCGACTGGTTTTACAACCCCGCCGGGACTGCGGTCGGGTACGGGTCGCCGCTGTTCAACAACTCAGGTTGCGGCACGGAGACACTTCCAGCCGCCACCGGTATCGTGGTTACGACGCCAACTGGCACCACGACAGTTTTGCCTCCCGGAGCTGCAGGCACGCCCATCAGCAACGGTTTCAATCCCGGCGGGCTGTCGAAGTGCAACGGAGACACGCGTAACATCATTGAAGGCACCGTCGGGTTCTGGTACCGCTTTTACAGTGGCCCGAAGGGGCGACTGCAATGGGGTCCGCAGTACTCCTACATCGAGCGAAATACGTGGCGCGGTGTAGGCGGCACTCCATCGGGGAACGAGAATATGTTCTTTACTTCGTTCCGCTACTACCTGCCGTAGGCTGAAATCCCTCGCCTTCGCCCGCGCGGAGGCGAGGATTTTCTCTGGGCGAAGGCTAAGCCACGGGCAGGGTGAAGTAAAAGACCGATCCGTGCCCGGGCTGGCTGGTGACGCCGATCTTGCCGCCGTGGGCTTCGACGATGGCCTTAGCAATCGCGAGGCCCATGCCCGTGCCTTGTACCTGCAGGCGCTGATCGCGGCCGCGATAGAATTTTTCGAAGATCAAAGATTGCTCGAAATCGTCGATCCCCGGTCCCCGGTCGGCGACGCTGGTCATCACCATGCGGTTGCCAAGCTCTCCAGTGATTTGGATTGGAGATTCGGGCGAAGAGTACTTGGCGGCGTTCTCCAGCAACTGAGTTATAACTTCCGTGATGCGGCCCTTATCCATCCGGACCGGCGGCAGGTTGCCAGGTAGCCGGATGTCGACGGGATGCTGTCCCAACGCCGGTTTTGCTTTCTCCAGGGCATGCTCGACGGGTTCCTGGATCGCATGCGCCGCCAGTTGAAGCTCGAACTGGTTGGCGTCGAGTTGGGCCATTTCGGCGGCTTCGCCCACCAGGCGATTCAAGCGGTCACTCTCCTCGTTGATCACGGTGAGGAGTTCGAGACGTTGCGCCGGATCGAGCGCAGGATTGGAGAGCAGGGAAGTGGCGGACGCCTTGATAGACGTCAGCGGTGTGCGAAATTCGTGGGTGACGGAATCGAGCAAGGCGGAACGCAGTTGTTCGCTTTCGCGGGCGGCCTCGGCGCGGCCGAGCTTTTCAATCGCTCCGGCGCGCTCAATCGCGATGGCAATCAGGCTGCTCATCGCTTCCAGGGTTTCGCGAGAAAGCGCGGCACCAGAAACACCCATGCTGCCTACGACGCGGACACCCATCCGCAGAGGTATGAAGACCGCACGTTTCTCAGGGTCGGCCATGGGCTCGCCACGCATGCAGACGAGTTGGAGATCATGGAGCTCCAGGTCGTGGATGGCGGAGCTCGAACGGTAGACATCGGGCCGGTTGGGCAACGCGATGGCCGCGGCCGTGACTGCGAAACACTCTACAATGTATCGCGGGATCGCATTCAGAAGTTCGATTACGTTATCGCTGGAAAGAAGCTGCTGGCTGAAGTTGTAGAGACGCTCGGACTCTACGCGGCGCTCGTTGGCGCGTTGCGCCTCGCGGCGCGCTCGCTCTGCCAGTTGACTGGCAATGATTGCGGTGACCAGGAAGGCGAACAGGGCGACCCAGTTCTGGGGATCGGCAATGGTCAATGTGCCAACCGGAGGAAGAAAGTAGTAGTTGAAAGCCAGGGTCGCGACTAAGGCCATGAAAACCGCAGGCTTCAGGCCCCAGTTCGCCGATACGATCAACACGCCGATCAGGAAAGTGAGCGCGACCGTGGTGGGGTTCACCCGGATTACCACGTGGTAGGCGAAAACGATTGCAACCACGGCGGCTGCCGTCGCAGCATAGCGTGTGGCCGACTTGAGCAGTGGTTGGTTCACGTCGCGATTGTAATTCCTTTGTGTGCCTTTGTGTCCTTGGTGGTTGATGGAGTGCAAATTCTGGAACCACAAAGGACACAAAGGTCGAGCAGACGACAGGGGATAAAGGATCATCGACAATTTTCATCCGCTCGACGACAATAGCACGCGATGCCCAAAACTCCTGAGCAATGGCTGGAAGAGGCCGATCCCACGAAGAAGGGGGGCGTGTTCAAACTTTTTCTGGGCTACGCTCCGGGTGTTGGCAAGACTTTCAGCATGTTGAGTGAGGCCATCCGCCGCCACAGCCGAGGCGAGGACGTGGTTATTGGAGTCATCGAAACCCACGGGCGTAAGGCGACCGCTGAACTGGCGGCGCAACTCGAAACCATTCTGCGAAAGAAGCTGGAGTACAAGGGCACATGGTTCGAGGAAATGGACGTCGACGCCATCCTGGCCCGGAAGCCGAGCGTCGCATTGGTAGACGAGTTAGCACACACCAATGTGGAGGGTAGCAAACACCGAAAGCGGTATCAGGATGTGCTGGAGTTGCTCGATGCCGGCATTGATGTGCTTTCGACCATGAACATTCAGCATCTGGAGAGCGTCACGCCCACGGTGCAGAGCCTGACCGGAATTACGGTGCGGGAGACGGTGCCGGATTGGGTGCTCAAACGGGTGAATGAAGTGGTCATGTCGGACCTGACTCCCGAGGCATTGCAGAGCCGCATGCGTCGCGGAGATATTTATCCGTTGGATCGAGTGGGCCGCGCTTTGGGGAATTTCTTCCGTCCGGGAAATCTGATCGCGCTGAGAGAACTGGCTCTCCGTCAAGTTGCGCAAGCCGTGGATCAGAGTCTGGAATCCTATCGTGAGAAAGACGAAGCCAGCGGAACAGTCGCGGTGCGGGAGCGGATTGCGGTCTGCATCAGCTCGAATCCCGCGGCGCAGTACCTGATCGCACGCGGCGCCCGCATGGCCCAAGCCATGGGTGGCGAACTGCACGTTGTCTATGTGGATCTCGGGCAGGATGACAACGATGCCAACCAGAAAACGCTCGCCGCGAATATCCAGTTTGCCGAAAACGTTGGTGCGCAAACCGCAAAACTGAAAGCGAGCAGCGTGGCCGGGGCAGTAGCGGACTTCGTTCGCGAAAAACACATCACCCAGGTTGTGTTTGGACGGTCGGCAACGGGCGGCTGGAGAAAATATCTCTATCTCACGGCCATTAACAAATTCCTGCGAGATGCCCCTCCGGTGGACGTACATATTGTGACGCAGGAGCCTTCCTGATTCCTTCATGAACGAACATCGCCGCATTCTCGTCGTGGACGATGAGTCCCAGATTACGCGTGTGCTGCGGACCAGTCTCTCCAGCAATGGCTACGACATTCGCGTGGCCAATGATGGCGAGACCGCGCTTGAGATCATGAAGGACTGGACCCCGGATCTGGTGATCACCGACCTTTCGATGCCCAATATGGATGGGTTGGAACTGTGCCGGCAGTTGCGGCTTTCAACCAAGATTCCGATTATTGTGCTTTCAGTCAAAGGTGAGGAAAGAACCAAAGTCCAGGCGCTGGATGCGGGCGCCGACGACTACGTGACCAAACCGTTCGGGATTGAAGAATTGCTGGCGCGCGTACGCGCCAATCTGCGCCGCGCTCCGGCTGAAAATGAGCAAGCGATGCTGATTGAGATCGGTGATTTCCGGATCGATCTGGCCGCCCACAAAGTCGCCGTCCGTCGCCGGGAGGTTCATCTCACGCCTAAGGAATTTGATCTGCTGGTTTATCTCGCGCGCCATCCGGGCAGAGTTGTTACACATCGCACTCTGCTGAATGCGATCTGGGGTGGGCAGAGCACGGAGCAGGTCGAGTATCTACGCGTGTTCGTCGGCCAGTTGCGCAAGAAGCTGGAACCAGAAGCCTCCTCACCCCGCTACATCGTCACGGAGCCATGGGTTGGCTACCGCTTCGAGCCTGGCACATAACTCCCCGGTTTTCAATTCGATCCTTCCTAACGAACATTCTACGGAGTCTTTATTCAATCTTTACGGCCCACCATATCTAATCAGTGGAATTGAGGGAGCGGAAACAAATGACCGTGCTTGCAATCGTAAACATGCTGCTTTTGAGTATCGGATTTTTGCCTGGACTGCTGAAGAAAAGCCGAGCCTCCAACCGGTGGGCGCAATTTCGGGCCAAACAGCGTGCAGGAGTTAACTGATTAATAGAAGTTTTACAGAAAGGCTAGGGATTTATGTCGTCGATTCAAAACGTATCCGCGGAAGATTTGGCAAAACTTTTTCATCACTACCAGGAAGCTCTGGCAAACGACTTTCGCGGCCACGCCAACCCGCAGGCAGATTTTTCGTGGGAGCAGGCGCCGCAAAACGAACGCAAGTTGATGATCGCGGCTGCCCGGTTGACGTTGCTGGAATTGGCGGCGACCTCCGAGAGTGAGCCAGCCAATCGTCAGTATTTCGCAAAACCTGGCGAGGCGGACTGGGGCTGCTAGGCCCGCCTCCAGTTACTTTGGTGGGCAACTTTATGAAATCTTTACGAACCGCTTAGTCCACCCTTACGCCCGAAGATGTGAAATGACTCTCGCGGCGTCTTCCTGACAATTGTGTCCGGACGGTCAGAATGAAACTGGTCTTCACATCATTGTGTGCAGGCGTGGTGATTGTTATGCCGCGTTTTCTTGCCGCTCTTGTGAAAGAAGAGAAGAGTCGGTCGCCGCAACCGCTAAGAGCCTATTTCGCGAAATTCAAACCCGCAAGCGACGTGGAGAACTGATAGTCATGAATTCTAAAAACGATACGCGCAAATCTGCACTAGAAACCGGCAAGCGTGCCGCCTTTGTCGTAGTCGCCGCAGCGCTGCTGACGCTGCCGCTTCATGGCCAACATACACCGGAAGATGCCCCCGCGGCCGCCTCGGTGTCAGCTAACCCACAGGCGAGCACGGCAAGCCCGCAAACAGAGGAGCAGATCGTCCAAGAACTGGCTGCCATGAAAAAGCGAATCGAGGAGCTCGAACTCGCGCTGAAGCAGCATGAGGCGGCAGAGCAGCCGACCACAGTAGTCCATACCGCAAAGGCGAACACACCAGTGAGCATCGCTCCAAGTGCCGCAGTGGCGAATGTTCCTGTGCAAGCCGAAGCTGTACTGCCAGCACCCGGAAAGCCAGCTAAGGAGGAACCATTCGCCTTCGCCGACTGGACTTGGCTGAACGGCAACGCGCGAACGAAGACGCCCGCCTTCGATTCAAAATTTTTCACTCCAGAGATCCGCGTCGACGTTGACTACATCTACGATCTCAACCATCCCAAGGACGACACCATCGGCGGATCCAGCGAAGTCTTCCGGTCGAACGAATTCCATGTGACCCAACTTGGCGTCGGCGGCGACTTCCACTATGACAACGTTCGCGCCCGGCTGATGACGCAGTTTGGATTGTATTCCCAGACAACCCCGCGCAATGATGCCAGCCCCGCGCGCGGGCAATGGAACCTGGCTGATGCTTACCGCTACGTTTCCGAAGCCTACGGCGGATACCACTTCAACGCCTTGCATGGAATCAACGTCGACGCCGGAATCTTCATGTCGTACGTTGGTCTGTTCAGTTACTACAATTTTGACAATTGGGCTTATCAGCCCTCCTACGTCTCCTCAAATACGCCGTGGTTTTTCAACGGCATGCGAGTGCAGATTTTTCCCACGGCACACCTAAAGATTGAGCCCTGGATCATCAATGGATGGCAGTCCTACGGGCGCTTCAATAACAGATTAGGTATCGGCGGACAGATTCTGTGGCGTCCGAATGGGTGGTTGTCCGTTCTCGGCAATCAGTACGCCTTGGGCGAAGATGCGTTGAACACCCCGGGACGAGTTCGCTATCACACTGACGACAGCATCGAACTTAAATACTACGACCATCCGGAGAAATTGTTGAGCAAAGCCGCATTCTCGCTGACCGGCGATATGGGATGCGAACATGGCGGTGGCGTGAGTTGCGCGGGAAATTCGACGCAGATCATCGGGGGTCAGCGTGTCCTCGCACCTAAGCAGGACTTCCTCGGCTTCATGATCTACAACCGCCTGTGGTTCCACAAAGACCTTTACGGCTTCACGCTGGGCGGCGGCAAGATTAACAATCCGGGACGCTATCTGGTGCTGTTGCCCCCGATCAATGGCGCGACCGCCACTTCCGGGACGAACTATTTCACCGAGAACCCCGGCGACCCGTATAAGGCATGGGATGCATCCGCCACTTTCGACTACATGCCCAGCCAGTACATTACTTTTCGCTGGGAGTTCGACCATCGGGCGGCGAATGTCCCGTATTTTTCTGGCAAAGGCGGGATCACGCCTCCAGGGGGCAACACCGGTGCTCCGGGCTCGACGGTGACCGGTTGGACTCCGGATCTGGTGAAGGACGAGAACCGGTTTGATTTGTCAATACTGGTTAAATTCTGATTTTGGCCAAGTAATCGTAGGAAGGAATTTCTTATGCGAGATTTGATTTTCTTGGCGGTCACGGTGGCGTTCTTTTTGCTTGCCATCGGCTACGTACGATTCTGCGATCGGATTCGCTGAGGTGTACCACAAATGACTATTGAATCGATCCTCATGTTGATTGTCAGCGCGTTGCTGATGGTCTACCTGCTCTACGCGCTGCTGATGCCGGAGAAATTCTGATGACTGTAAATGGCTGGGTTCAGATATTCATGTTCCTGGCGCTGATCTTCGCGGTCACGAAGCCGCTGGGCGTTTTCATGGCTCGGGTATTCAACCGCGAGCGCACGTTCCTTGATCCTGTGGCTCGGCCTCTCGAGCGCCTGCTGTACCGCGTGACTGGGGTTGACGAGAACCACGAAATGCGCTGGACGGAGTATGCGGTCGCCATGCTGATGTTCAGCGGCGTTTCCATGCTGCTGCTGTATCTGATCGAGCGGGTTCAGCAGTGGCTGCCGTGGAATCCGCAGAAGTTCGGCGCCGTCGCGCAGGATCTGGCTTTCAATACTGCTTCATCCTTCACTACCAACACCAACTGGCAGAACTATGCGGGCGAGGCCACGATGAGCTATCTCACCCAGATGGCCGGACTCGCCTATCACAACTTCGCGTCGGCGGCCGTTGGCATTGCGCTGGCCATTGCCTTCGTCCGCGGTATCGCGCGACGGGAAAGAGAAACCATCGGCAACTTTTGGGTGGACATGACGCGCGCCACGCTTTGGCTGCTGCTGCCGATGTGCATCGTCTACGCACTGGCTCTCGTTTCCCAGGGAGTCGTGCAGAACCTGAAGCCGTATGACACGGTGAAGTTGATCGAGCCGCAACAGGTGCAGAAGACCGGAGCCGATGGAAAGCCGATGGTTGGCCAGGACGGCAAGCCGGTGATGGATACCGTGACCGATCAGACCGTCGCGCAAGGCCCGGCCGCGTCTCAGGAAGCCATCAAGATGCTGGGCACCAATGGCGGCGGTTTCTTCAACGCGAACAGTTCTCATCCTTTCGAGAATCCGACGCCGCTCAGCAACTATTTGCAGATGCTTTCCATTTTCGCCATTCCTGCGGGCCTGACCTACACCCTCGGTCGCATGACCGGATCGCAGCGCCATGGATGGGCGGTGTGGGCGGCGATGGCTTTCTTGTTCCTCGCCGGAGTCACAACCGCATACTGGGCGGAGGCGCGCGGCAATCCGCTGCTGAGGGGAGCGGATCAGCGGGTGAGCGCATTGCAGCCCGGCGGCAACATGGAAGGCAAAGAAGTTCGCTTTGGCATCGCCGACTCCGCGCTTTTTGCTACGGTCACGACCGACGCCAGTTGCGGGGCGATTAACAGTTGGCACGATTCCTTCACGCCTCTCGGTGGAATGGTTCCGCTGGCCAACATCATGCTCAGCGAAACCGTTTTCGGAGGCGTAGGCGCCGGGCTCTACGGAATTCTGATCTATGTTGTCCTAGCGGTTTTCATTGCGGGCCTGATGGTGGGCCGCACGCCGGAGTATCTGGGAAAGAAGATCGAAGCCTACGACGTGAAGATGGCGATGCTGGTCACGCTAGTCTTTCCCCTCGTGATTCTGGCGCTTGCCGCGATCTCGTCGGTGGCGGGATTCGGCACGTCAAGCATCAGCAATGCCGGCCCTCATGGCTTAACCCAGATCCTGTACGCCTTCACCTCGATGGCCGGAAATAACGGTTCGGCCTTCGGAGGACTGAACGGCAACACCCTCTGGTACAACACTTCCGGCGCAATGACCATGCTGATCGGGCGATTCTTCATGATCATTCCCATGCTGGCCATTGCCGGCAATTTGGCCAAGAAGAAATATGTCCCGCCTTCACTGGGGACGTTTCCAGTGACCACACCGCTGTTCAGCGTGTTGCTGGTAGGCGTGATTCTGATCGTCGGTGCACTGACCTTTTTCCCCGCGTTAAGCCTGGGGCCGATACTCGAGCACCTGTTGATGTCCGTCGGCAAGACCTTCTGAGGAAATATGGCAGAAAGAAAATCGAAATCGATCTGGGACATGAAAATCGTGCGCCGCGCGCTTTTGGATTCGCTCGTAAAGCTCGATCCGCGGAACATGATGAAGAACCCCGTGATGTTCGTGGTCGAAGTTGGCAGCGTGGCCACGACTATTCTGTTGATCCGCGACGTATTGAGGCATCAGGGAGCGTTCGGCTTCAACCTCCAGATCACGCTCTGGCTCTGGTTCACGGTCCTGTTCGCAAATTTTGCCGAGGCCATGGCGGAGGGCCGGGGCAAAGCCCAAGCCGACTCACTGCGCAAAGCCCGGGCCGAGACGATTGCGAATCGTTTGCTCCCTGACGGAAAGACAGAGCAGATTGCGAGTTCCAAACTGCGCTCGGGCGACGTGGTGAAGGTCATCGCCAGCGAGTTCATTCCGAGTGATGGTGAGATTCTCGAGGGCGTAGCTTCGGTGGACGAATCCGCAATTACGGGAGAGTCCGCGCCGGTAATCCGCGAAGCTGGTGGCGACCGCTCAGCCGTAACTGGCGGCACGCGCGTTCTCTCGGACTGGCTGAAGATAAAGATCACGTCCAACCCGGGCGAGACTTTTCTGGATCGCATGATCGCGCTGGTAGAGGGAGCCGAGCGGCAGAAGACGCCAAACGAAATCGCGCTCAATATTTTGCTGGCCGGCTTGACGATTATTTTTCTGCTGGCGGTCGTGACTCTCCAGCCTTTCGCGATTTACTCCGGTTCGCCCCAGACCGTCTTCGTGCTGGTGTCGTTGCTCGTTTGTTTAATTCCGACGACGATTGGCGGACTTCTCTCCGCCATCGGAATTGCCGGCATGGACCGCCTGGTACAACACAACGTGTTGGCGATGTCCGGCCGAGCGGTCGAAGCTGCCGGTGATGTCAACACCCTCCTGCTCGACAAAACCGGAACCATCACTCTGGGCAACCGGCAAGCTTCGGAATTCGTTCCTGCGCCCGGGATTACCGGGGCGCAAATGGCCGACGCAGCCCAGCTTTCCTCCTTGGCGGATGAAACTCCGGAGGGCCGCTCCATCGTCGTGTTGGCCAAGGAACGCTACGCTCTCCGGGGCAGGGAATTAGCCTCGCAGGAAGCCACATTCATTCCGTTCACCGCACAAACCCGCATGTCGGGCGTCGATATGGATGGCCGCGAGATTCGCAAGGGCGCGGTGGATGCCATCACAAAATATCTCACTCAGCATGGCACCGTTCTCCCCAAAGAGATTCAGGCTGCTGTCGAAACCATTGCGCGCTCAGGAGGAACACCGCTGGTTGTCGCCGAGAATCGTCGTGCCCTCGGCGTGATTCACCTCAAAGACATTGTCAAGGGCGGAATGCGCGAGCGTTTCGATCAGCTTCGTGCCATGGGTATCAAGACCGTGATGATTACCGGAGACAACCCGCTGACCGCAGCCGCGATCGCGCGCGAAGCTGGTGTCGACGACTTCCTTGCAGAGGCAACTCCAAAAGACAAAATGGACTTGATCCGAGGCGAGCAAAAACAGGGCAAGCTCGTAGCGATGACCGGTGATGGCACTAACGACGCTCCCGCGCTGGCGCAGGCCGACGTCGGCGTAGCCATGAACACGGGAACGCAAGCCGCAAAAGAAGCGGGGAACATGGTCGATCTCGATTCCAATCCGACAAAGCTCATTGAGATCGTCGAAATCGGCAAGCAACTGTTGATGACCCGCGGCGCCCTGACCACATTTTCCATCGCCAACGACGTAGCCAAGTACTTCGCTATTATTCCCGCGATGTTTGCCGCTACTTTTCCCGTTCTCAATACGTTAAACATCATGCAGCTCAAGACTCCGCAGTCGGCGATTTTGTCAGCGGTCATTTTCAACGCGCTGATCATTGTTGCCTTAATCCCGCTAGCCTTGCGCGGCGTGAAGTACCGGCCCATGGGAGCTGCCGTCCTCCTGCGCCGCAATCTCTGGATCTATGGCGTCGGCGGAATTATTGTGCCGTTCGTTGGAATCAAGCTGATCGATATGCTCATTACCCGCGTGGGGATGGCCTGAGAGGATTGTCATGAAAAAGAACCTGATTACTTCCGTGCTGATGACGATCGCCACCACGGTTCTTTTGGGAATCATTTATCCGTTGGTGGTCACCGGACTGGCGCAGCTGTTTTTTAAAGACAAAGCCAACGGCCAGCTGATTGTGCAAACCGGCAAAGTCGTTGGTTCGCGCATCATCGGCCAGGCATTCGTCGGTCCCGGCTATTTTCACTCCCGGCCTTCTGCCGCGGGCAACGGATACGACGCCGCAAATTCCAACGGGTCACAACTCGGCCCCACTAATCAGCACTTGATCGACCGGGTGAAGGCAGATGTAGCGAGCAACCAAGTGGATAATCCGGGCCGCCCCGTGCCGGT
>Ga0207003_1079_pt1 | contig 22447 bp, 21 predicted proteins | sample Alteio_BWMinCont_89_FD_153474 | JGI IMG/M metagenome (GOLD analysis project Ga0207003, IMG submission 153474) | Enriched cells from forest soil in Barre Woods Harvard Forest LTER site, Petersham, Massachusetts, United States -... | ecosystem: Environmental > Terrestrial > Soil > Temperate forest >...
GCCGAATTTTGGATCTTCGTTTGCCGGAAAATCGAGGGCCCATAGTCCATCGATGACGACGGGTTTGCCGCCGTTTTGCAAGCCGCCTTTATAGATACCGGTGGAATCGAACACGTTGATCGCGCCGTCGCCGAAATTGCCGATGAGGATCGAGTGCAGGGGCAGGCCCGATCCCGCGGGAGCCTGGGCGATCCCCCAGGGTGAATTGAGGGCACCCCGGGAGGCAAAATTCTTTACCAGCTTTCCATCGGTGGTAAAGATATCTACGTAGCCGTTGCCGGGGCCGGCCTCATCGTCCTGGTTGTCCGGGGCCTTCAACTTAGCATACGTGATATACAGCAGCCCGTTGATATACGCAATGTTGAACGGCCCATAGCCTGCAGGGATGGCAGGGTCGCTGAAGGCCCAGCCGGCGATCTCCACAAAATTCTTATCGTAGATATCGATGGCGTGCTCGCTGAAATTGGTAGCATACAAATAATAGCTGCCATTCTGGACGCCGATGGTACATCCTTTATATACCGCGTGGAAAGAGGATTTATCGATCACCGTGGCAGTGGTATCTTCGCCCAGCGCCCAGGCGGAGATGGTGCCGTCTTCGTTGGCGAAGATGAATTTTGTTGGAGACGCCTTGCCGGGGATGACAAAGTCGTTGGTAGGATTGAAGACTACTCCGCTGGGTGAGCCGCCGTTCCGGACACCCATCGAAGGAATGGGTACGGGTCCGAACAAGGTCTTTCCCGTCGAATCATATACGTTGGTGGCGCCGCTGTGATTGGCGGAGATCCAGATAATTCCTGCGGCAGGGTTGATGGCCAATCCCCATGCATTCTTCAGCGTGGGATCGATTACCGCGGCGTCATAGCCCGCGGTGTCTGCAACGATATTTGTCTGAATGAAGTTGCCGCCGGTGAGGGGCGGCGCCGCGGGCCCGTTGTTGTTTTTGTGGCAGGAAATGGTGCCCAGGATAAGCGCAAGAAGAAGTGTTTTGCTGTTCATCGGTTACTGTTTTTGTTTTCTTTCAATAGGAACGGATATAAGACCGGGGCGGTTGCGTTTTTCCCGACCGGCAAGTAGCGCTTCTACATCATAGCAGGAAGAGTCTCCACGATGTGCCGCAAATTCTTGATGAGGGGTTTTAATCGTTTTTTTTGTCCGGCAAAAATGGGTAATATAGCACTCATGGTTTACCGCAATGTCTATATTTCGTTCCTTTTCAGCCTGATCGCTTTTCTGCCGGTGGCCGAAGCGGCTGTCCGGCCTCCTGAGGAGGTGGTCATTTCCACACCGAAGATGGCCATTACGCTTGACTATGGCGACAAGGCCAGTATCGTATCGCTGTCGATCGATGGGAAGCAAGTGATCGGTAGCGCGGATGGCATCTATACGGCCGTTACCGTTGGGGGTACCACTTATTCTTCCCTGCATCTGATGGGCAAGCCCGTGAAGGAGCAATACGCCAACCGAATGGTGATCCGGGGTATCCGATACGGAAAGGGAGCGCTGGCCATCGATGAGCGCTGGACCTTTACCAGGAGGGGGGAATCCATCGAATGGGCCATCGACCGGAGCTTTTCAAAAGCCGTCAATGTGGATGAGGCGGCGATGCCGGTGATGAATTTTGACCATGTCGACACCTGGGAAGGTGCTTTTCAGGGCTACGGCGGGTTGGCCTGGTTCTACCTGTTCAATGAACGGCTCTGCACCTATGGGGTTCATACCACCTCTTCCAGTTTTTGGAACAGCAAGACCGGAGATGGACTGACGATCAGCGTTGAAGCACCGGGTAAGAAGGTCGCCATGAAATATACCCGGACTTTGGAAGACAGGCTGAGATATACCGTCACCGTTAGCGACCGCGACATGGTGCCGTTGCACGATAGCGGGACAAACCGGAGAAGGTTCATAAGAAAAGAGTCGGCGGTCTGGGCCCCCTTCCACATGCCTGCGGGAAGGAGCGTACAGCGGATCAGCTTCAGGTATTTTGATTTCCAGGAAAAGTACGGCCGGGGCAAATTTACCGGTATCGACGGCGGCCAGGTGAGCGCGGTGCTGAATACGATCGCCCGTATCGGGGTGATCGATTCCCTTCATTTCGGTGGCAATAGCTGGCATACTCCCTACGGGCCGATCTGTCTTCATGAACAATATATCGCCAATTTGGGCCTTGGCATCGACGACCCCGATTATCTCAGGGGGTATCGAAGTTGTCTCGACTTTTACCGGGACCATGCCATTAAGCCGGACGGGCGGGTATATCCGAGATGGGCCTATACCAATGAGGATGCTATGCCCGGGCGATTCAATGAAGATGGGTTCTATGAAGCCCAGTGGGGAATATTGATGGATTCGAACCCGGACTATGTGTCCAATGTTGTCGATGAATACGACATGACCGGGGATCTGAACTGGGTGAAAACGCATCAGTCGTCCTGCGAAAAGGCATTGGAATGGATACTAAACAGGGACGAAAACCACAATGGACTGGTGGAGATGATGACCGATGGGCCGGGTCAAAAAAGGGGCAGTGACTGGATCGATATCATCTGGGCATCTTATGAAAACGCATTTGTGAATGCAAAACTTTACCATGCGCTGGTGGGGTGGGCCGCGATTGAAAGTCAGCTGAATAATGCCGACAAGGCCCGCCGGTATGAAGATTTTGCGGCATTGTTGAAGACAAGTTTCAACAAGCCGGTACAGGATGGCGGTTTTTGGGATAGCGAAAATGGCTGTTATGTCCATTGGCGGGATAAGGACCATTCCATCCATGGGCGGAATATGGTTACGCCTGTCAACTTTATGGCCATTGCGTATGGGATCTGTGATGACAGCGCCCGGAAAAAGGCTATTCTCGATTCGATAGAGATGCAGATGCAGCGGGAGCGGCTTTTCTTCTGGCCCATCTGCCTGCGATCGTATGTCCCGGGCGAAGGAAATGATTGGCAGTTTCCCTTTCCCAACTATGAGAATGGCGATCTATTCCTGTCATGGGGGTCTATTGGTGTAAAGGCCTACGCAGACTATGATCCGGCCATTGCGCTGAAATATGTGAGGAATGTGCTGGCGCAATATGCAAAGGATGGGCTTGCCTTCCAGCGGTATGGCCGGCGCAAACAGGATGGGCTCGGCGATGATATCTTATCGGGCAATAGTCTTGCCATTGTAGGCCTGTATCAGTCCATTTACGGCATCCATCCTTTATACAACAGGCTCTATCTCGATCCGCATATCACCGAAGAGCTGAACGGTACGGAATTGAAATATCGCATCCGGGGCCAGCGGCTAACGATAAGCCTCGATAAGGGGGGATATGCCGTGTCGGATTCAAATTTCAAAATTCGTTGCGGCCGGGGGTTTGGCTTTTATGCGCAGAAGGGGCGATTGTTTTATTTCGATGGCGGGGATTCCGTGGCCTCGCTGGCGGTATCGGCGGATGGGCCGTTGACGCTGGTCATTCACCAGTGGAGCGCCGGAAGAATGGAGTGGGAACAGATGGCTGATGTTCATGCCGGCAAGCGGCCGACCAGCCGTGTCCGGCGATTGCAACCTGAGACGACCTATAGGATCGCCTTTGATGACAAGCCGGTAGAAAGGGTAAAGAGCGATACAAACGGGGAGTTGGTGTTGAGTCCGGTGTTTGCCCGGGGGACCGGGAAGATCGTTGTGGAAAAAGAGGATTAAATTTATGCTATGATCACAGGAGAAGCCTTTGCAAAGATGGCGCTTTCGTTTGCCGGAACGGAGCAGGTACCGCATTTTGAGCGGGTGGGTTTTAAGGTGACCGGGAAACGGATGTTTTCGACCTATCTGGAAAAGGACAATACGGCGAATGTCTTTCTGACGCCGGAGGAGCAGAAAGTGTTTTGCCAGATGAAGGAGGATATCTACCCTGTTCCGAATAAGTGGGGAGAGAAGGGGGCAACGACGGTCAATTTGAACACAGTTCCGAAGAACATCGTGATGGAGGCGTTGTTATCGGCGTATAATGAGGTGATGAAGGGGAAGAAGAAGGGTTAATGGTGTATTCGCCCCTATGATCTACCTTTGATCAAACCTCTTGCATATGACTATGAAGAATGCCATCAGCTGGTTCGAGATACCGGCCACCGACCTCGACCGCGCCCAGAAATTTTACGAAACTATCCTGGATATCCAGATGATACCGTTGGAGTCGCCGCATATCCGGATGCGGATGTTCCCCATCGAGGATCCTATGACCGGGATCGGCGGCGCCCTGGCATTGGCTCCGGAGTTCTATAAGCCCTCCGCGACGGATGGCCCCATCGTTTATTTGAATGCCAACCCGGATGTGCAGCGGGTGCTGGACAAGATAGAGGCGGCCGGAGGGAAGATCATCGTTCCGAAAACGCAGATATCACCGGAATATGGGCATATGGCGATATTTATCGATACCGAGGGTAACCGGGTGGCGCTGCATAGTGTGCCGGCGCAGGGGTAAAGAATAAGCTACCGGGCAACAAATGCTTCCATCAACCGCATGATCTCCGCTCCTTCCCGACCGCTGCTAGGGTTGGGGCCATCGTCCAAAAAGTAGCGCACGGTAGCGTCGATCATGGGCTGTTGCACGTGTTGCAGCGGATCGAAGGAGAGGGTTGATGTTTTGTCCCCGGCCAGTACGGTGATCGTGTCTGTGCTAAAAACGGCAAAGCTGATGGAACCTTTTGTACCTATTATTTCACAATGGTCCCTGGCTGCCGCTGGAGCGGCGTTAAAGCACCAGGATCCGCTGAACGCAACCCCATTCTCAAATAAGATGTTCCCTGCAACCAGGTCATGGGCGTCATAGTTATGTCCCTGGTTGGCGGCGATGCCTGTGGCTTTTTGGACAGGACCGAACATATACGTCATGAGGTCCAGTTGGTGCGTACCGAGGTCGTGAAAGAGTCCTCCACCGGCCATGGCAGGTTGGATGCGCCAGGCGATCTTTGGATCCGCCATTTCCTCTTTGGTTAACGGAGGCTTGGATAATTCAAGACGGACCAGGAGTGGCTCACCGATGGCCTTTTCGTCGATTAATTGTTTGACTTTCCTGAAGCGGGGTTGTTCCCGGCGATAGTGGGCAACGACCAGTTTGATGTTGTTGTTGGCAGCGGCTTCCGCCATATGGCGGGCGGCCGCATAATCATTTGCCATCGGTTTCTCGACATATACCGGCTTACCGGCATTGATTGCTGCAAGGGTATATTCCTCGTGCGAGGAGGGCGGCGTAGCAACGTAGATGGCGTTTACTTCCGGATCGTTGATGAGTTTGGCAGCATTGTCGTACCAGCGGGGAACGTTATGGCGGCGGGCGTAGTCCTGTGCTTTGGCCGCGTCGCGGCGCATGACGGCAGCCAGGCTGGAATTGGCGACCTTGTTAAAGGCCGGGCCGCTTTTTACTTCCGTTACATCGCCGCAGCCGATGATCCCCCAATTTATTTTTTTCATATCAGCCAATACTATTTTTAAAAGTTGGCGGGTTCAACGAAGGATCTCCTCGATGACTTCGCCTATTGCCTGTAATAGATCGCGGTCCGGCGCCCTACCCTTTTCCTCTGGCGATACCACCGCCCGGTAATTCCCTTCCTCGTCGCGTTCGTAGGTCACCATTGTCCCGTCCACATTCACCTGAAAAATATGAAAGTACCCTTTCCGCAGAACAGTGGCAGCATATTCTTTTTCGACACCTTTATAGGTGACCGGAATATTGATAGGTTCATCCATACATACGAATATAGTACATTGCGTCACTAACCAACAATGGATAATTTGAATTCGATACAAGAACTGATAGGATCCACGGATATTTACCTGGTGGATCAGATCATGAAAGACAGGTATAAAACAACCGACATCATTTTGGATGCAGGTTGTGGATATGGCAGGAATCTGCATTGGTTCCTCCGGAATAATATCGTTATGTACGGCGTGGATCAGGATGTCAATGCCATTCATGATCTCCGGCGCCTGCACGCGGCGATCGCGGAGCGATTCCAGCCTTCGGGTATTGAAAAGCTACCCTTTGAGAACGATCGATTCGACCATATTCTCAGCAGTGCGGTGCTGCATTTTGCAAAAGATACCGCGCATTTTCAGCAGATGATGAGGGAAATGGTGCGGGTCTTAAAACCTTCCGGTTCGTTGTTCATTCGAATGACGGCCGATATCGGGATTGAAGACAAGGTACAGCCGGTGGGAAATGGGGTATTTACTATTCCGGATGGCTCCCGCCGGTTTCTCCTGACCCGGACCTTGCTGGCGGATACGATGCAGAAGAACGGGCTATCCTTTTTGGAGCCGCTTAAAACGGTGAATGTGAATGATATCCGCTGTATGAGCACCTTGGTGCTGACGAAATAAATGCGGGGTCCAAATAAAATTTAAACCGATTACATTTTTGACCGGGAATTTGTATTTTTAGGAATGAAACAGCTTGTTTGCCAGATTTCCGCTCTTTTTCTTTTTTTGATGGTCCTTGCAGGTTGCCATAACAGGGCCACCGCGCAAAAGAAGTCGACCTATTTGTCTCAGCCGCTTGTGACGCATATTTATACGGCCGATCCGTCAGCGCATGTATTCAATGGGCGGATCTATATCTATCCTTCGCACGATACGGCTACGGGTACGCCGGAAGATGACCTGGGCTCGCATTTCGATATGCGGGACTATCATATCCTGTCGATGGATTCGATCGGGGGTCCCGTCACCGACCATGGCGTGGGGCTGGATATCCGTAACATTCCCTGGGCGGGCCGCCAGTTGTGGGCGCCGGATGCCGCATTTGCGAACAATACCTATTATCTCTATTTCCCGGTTAAGGATAAGAAGGACGTCTTTCATATCGGCGTAGCCACCAGCGCCAAACCAGCGGGGCCGTTCACAGCGGAGAAGGAGCCGATGGCCGGGTCTTACAGCATCGATCCCTGTGTCTTCAAAGACGACGACGGCAGCTATTATATGTATTTCGGCGGGATCTGGGGTGGCCAATTGCAGAAGTGGAACAATAACCAGTATGACTCCACAAAAGGCAACCGAAAGCCGGATGAGCCGGCCATCCTGCCCCGTGTGGCGAGGCTTAGCGCCGATATGAAGCGGTTGGCGGAGCCTGTAAGGGAGATACAGATAGTGGGAACCGACCATCAGCCCTTTTTTGAGAAAGACAACGACAAGCGCTTTTTCGAGGGTTCGTGGATGTTCAAATACAAGGGCAAGTATTATTTCACGTACAGCACGGGAGATACGCACCGGCTGGTATACGCCACGGGGTCATCGCCTTACGGGCCCTTTGTCTGGCAGGGCGTGATCCTTACCCCGGTGGAAGGCTGGACGACGCATCATTCCATTATTCCTTTTCGCGGCAAATGGTGGCTTTTTTATCATGATACCCAGCTTAGCGGCAAGACGCATTTGCGGAATGTGAAGGTTACGGAGATGCATTTCAATGCCGATGGGAGTATTCAGACGATAACGGCGCAGAAATGACGGCCGGAGTGGTAGACCATTGCTGTAATATTCTGGTGGGCAAGACGACAAATGAGATATGAAGCATTTAACCCATTCTTACCGAATGGTCCTGTTTGGCGCGTTTTTCCTTTCTCTTATCAGTTGGGATCGGGTAAGCAAGGACCTGGCCAGAGATCATCTCCGAAACCAGCCGGCACGCAGCTTCTTCCATAATACCTTGCGGTTGGAATATGTCGAAAATACCGGGGCAGCCATGAGCTTTGCGGATAACCTGAGCCCTCGGGCCAGTTTTTGGCTACTGGGAGTCGTGCCGCTGGTCGCGCTGTTGGGATTGATCGCTTTTCTCTTTGCCCGGGCACGAGATATTCGGGGATCGCGGCTTATGGCCCTTACGCTTATTGTCGCCGGCGGGATGGGCAATATCCTGGACCGGCTGCTCTTTGACCGGCATGTCACCGATTTTATCAATGTGGGGTTGCCGATCCTGCGGATTGGGATCTTCAATTTTGCGGACGTCTGGATAACCGTGGGTGCGGCGTGGATGATTGTGGACAGTATGAAACGAAGGAAGGTATGACGTCAAAAAATCCTTATAAATCTGATTAGGGTCAAAATGCCATGGCTTACCTGCCATGGCATTTTTTTATCGTTTAAGTCGCCTTGTCTCTCGTATTTCTTACCAGGCCAATACCGGAAAAAAAGAAAATAGCGCCCAAGATCGAATAGATGAGGATCATTCGGATGCTTTGACCTCCCGACCCGCCGTTTGCAAAGCGAACAGCAGCCAGAATAAGCCCGATCACCCCAATTATGGACAAGATGACTCCTAAAACGCGTTTTTCCATTCTACTGTTTTAGCTGATAAAGCAATTCGAGTGCCGTTGCGTGTCTGGCGTTAATGATGATCGTGATATTGCTTCTCGCGCCCATTGTCATCGAGATACACGGTTTTGTTCGATCCCCGCAGATTGAGATTAACCTGGAACAAGGGTTTCTGACCCGGATGTTCGATCCTTGTATAGTTATAGTCCCTGGCGCCGGGGTAATTTCTTTCCGTCTTTTGTACTACGACCGGCGGAACATCATTTCGGTCATAAGGGATATGGGAGTCGACATGATGCCCGGATTGATCATAGTGGGCAACCATTTCCCCACGGTCATACCGGCTACGATCGGTAAAATCAGCACTCCATTGACCACTGGTTGACCTCCATTGAGGATTACCGGCCTCGGGATAATCTCTGTGAAACGACCGTTGCACGGTTGAAGGAGCTTGCTGGTGCCTGTCTTGCGCGGTCAAAGACCCGGCGAAGGTCAAAATAATTAAGGTCGATAAAATTCCTTTAGACATAGTTTGTGTTTTTTAGGTTGGCGAAAATTTCCGGCATAAGTAGAATTCTTGTGCAGGCTCTATTATTAACATGCATAAATCATGCTTGATCTGGCGGCCGTAATATGTACCGGTTGCAAAAAAGCCCCGGCAAAACCGGGGCCATAATCGAATGGATCATAATAGAGAGTACTCGCCGATTCAGTCAGTAAGTTTGGGATCGATGACCAAAATCCCAAATTCCGGCGCCAATTTCTTGTAAAGTGATTCGGGTTCCACTGTTATCATCACTTCCAAAGTGGGCGAAACAAAGGCCTCGAGCAGATGGCCGCCCCGCACGATCCCGTCTTCCGTACCAAAGCTGGCATGTGCATGGATTACGGGTATTCCGTTGTAAGTGGCTATATCCCCAATGAGAGAGGTGATCTCCGAAAAATTACCGATCTTAAATATTTTGAACATTTTCTTGGATCGATCGTACCAGCCATATTTTGCTGAACTGGCATCTCCTATGGCCGTGAAATGAGCGCTTTTAACCTTGTATTTGACCGCGAATTCCTTTAAGCCGGATAGGATTTCGTCTCCGGCCGAGAATATTAGCGCATAGGTTCTTGTCGTACCGCCGTCACTTATCAGTTTAACCTTCACACCCGGCGATCGCCCGGTGACCGGCGCCTGGGTTGGAGATTGATATTCCTGGGCATTGACATAGCCGCCCAATAGAAGGATGCCCAATAGGATGATCGACCTCATACGGGCACGTTTTTGTCCACCAGCCGGAGCTGCTTCAGCTCGCCGCTGATAAATTTGATCTCTTCGGTTGTAAGTACCAATTGGGCGGCCGCCGCATTTTGGATGGCTTGCTGCTTGTTGCGGGCGCCCGCCAGTGCGATGGTAATGCCGGGCTGTTCGACAGTCCACCGAAGGACCAACTGAGAGATCTCTGCCTGGTGGGATTGCGCCAGGGGTTGCAGCCGGTCGAGAAAGTTGTCTATCCGCCGGATGTTCTCCGGCTGAAAGAATACCGTGCCGGGGCGATGGTCACCGGGCGCAAACACATGATCAGGCCTGATCTTTCCGGTGAGTAACCCTCTTTGCATCGGGCTATAGGCGATGATCGACTTATGGTTTTTCAGGCAATAGGGCACCAGTTCGGCTTCGATGGATCTTTCCACCATGCTATAGGGTACCTGGTTGGATGCCAGGCTGATCGTCTTTTCCGCTTCAGCCATTTGTCCTGCCGAATAGTTGCTCACGCCGGCAGCCCTGATCTTGCCCTGCCGGAGCAGTTGTGCCAGTGCTTCCATGGTTTCCGCCATGGGGGTCGTGCTATCGGGCCAATGGATCTGATAGAGATCGATATAGTCCGTGCCCAGCCGCCGGAGGCTGTCTTCACATTCTTTTATAACACTTTTTTTCCCGGCATATTTATAGATATCGATGGGTTGACCAGCGTTGTCGGCGCTTGAAAAGGCGAGCTGCCCTTTTTTCTCATCCCAGCGCATCCCGAACTTTGTCAGGATTTGTACCTTGTCGCGGGGAAGGCTCCGCAGTGCTTCGCCAACTATTTCTTCGCTCAGCCCCTGGCCATAGATCGGCGCCGTATCGATAGAGGTGACGCCATGATCGTAAGACGCGAGGATCGCTTCCAATGCGTCCTTTCTTTCTGCTCCTCCCCACATCCAGCCGCCGATGGCCCATGCGCCGAAGGTGATCATTGAAACTTTGAGGTCCGTGTTACCTAATTGTCTGTATTCCATGATTTACTATTTTATTTTTTGTCACGCTTGACTTCACAAAAATCCATCCAAAAATCCATATTCGGAAGGTAAATCGGCGGCGTGCCGAATAGCATCGACCAATGGGCAGGATCGATCGCCGGGGTCGGCCGGCAAAATTGCCTCAGGTGCTGCCACCGACAGCTTTTGCCTATTGAGCGATTCCCCCTGATTTCTTCCGGTTACATCGGTTAAGTTTACAGCACCAACAAAAAAACCTACAAAATGATACGTCATATTCCACTGAAACGCTTTGAATATTGCACTGCGGAACAAGGTGCATGGGCTAAATACAGGGTGACCCTCGATATCGATTTCGAAGGAAGGAACCTGGCCCTCCAGGGAGAAGGGATCAAAGTGAAAACCACTATTTACCCCGGCGTAGGCGTCGACCTGTCCGACAAGACAAGCGACGGATTGGTTTTTTCCCTGGAAGGGGTCCTGGAAGACGGCAAGACCATCAACGCCTGCTCCGGCTTGCTGGTGCTGTATTGTTCTCAAGAATGGAAGGACTCCAACGCCATGGACTGGCACCTGGCCATCTACCTCTATGACGATTACGACGATGAACGGGAGATCAAACTCAATTTAACGATGTGGCCGCTCGCGGGAAACCCGGAGCTGAACTGATGCCTCATAAATGCCGCATTTGGCGCCGGAATTCCGACGGGGACATGCCCGACATTTTCCTGAAAAAGGAGGAAAAACTGCCTGGGGTGGTGAATCCCAGCCGATAGGAAATCTCCTTTATGTTGAGCAACGGCGAGCACAGGAGCCCTTTTGCTTCCAGCACAATATGATCGGCGATCGCTTGCTTGGCCGTGACGCCGGTATATTTTTTCATCAGGAAATTCAGGTAATTAGGATGGACGTGTAGGGAATTCGCATAAAACCGAACGGATTTCTCCTTTGAAAAATGAGCCAGGATCAATTCATTGAAAGATTCGATTATTTCACTATACCTTTCCGTATTTTGATAGAGTGCTGTGCCGGTAAACCAGCGCTCACACTGAATCAGCAATTCAAGGACTTTAACGGCAATCATTTCATCCTTGTTGGCGAATTGCCGGTTATATTCTTCCAGAAGGCCTTCGAAGATAGCCGACAGTTCTTCCGTCTGCTCATTTGTCAATACCACGAATGGTCTGACGGACTTTTTGAAGATCCTTTTATCGGCGATAAGGTAACGGGGAAAAAATTGTTGGAGGAAGAACGCCATATCAAAGGAAAGCATAAACCCCGAACAATCGAGTGAGCGATATTTACTTGAATGCGGCACTCTTGGCGGAACGACAAAAAGGATATTTTTTTGGATCGGGAAGTTAAAATGACCAATGGTTTTCTCGCCTGTTCCTTTCTTGATCAGCGTAATAAGGAATTGCGATTGCCGGTGTGCCGGGATAACACCCTCCCATGCGGAGACAATCTCTTCAAGGCGGTGGATCTGAAAGTTAAACCGATGTTTCCGACAGACATCCATATCGACAATGCCGTCCTTCGCATATTTACGAAAGGCATTGAGATATTCTTTGATGATTATGGTATTCTCAGAATATTTCATGATCCCAGCTTTCCGTAAAGCTAGTATTGCCGGCCACTGCTCAAGAATACAAATCGCTGAAGGGGCAAAAACTGTCGCTGGAATATTCATCGACAGTTTTTGCCGGCCGGCCGACCATTCCCGGCATTTCGCCGTTTAGGCGAAGGAACGAGACACCCGGGATGTATCTTTGAGTTGTACAAATAAGGCTGCAGATGCTGAGATCGGTTTTCATATAGGTAGGTTTTGGTTAAGGGCCGCAGTAAACTGCGGCCCTATTTTTTTGGCAACAATTGCGCAAAGAGGGGGCGGATTAAAGCGGATATTGGATACAACTTATGATATGCTCCATTTTCTCGTCTGAAAAGGGTTTATCAAGAAACCCTATAACGTAATTATAGGATAACACTCTCCTGATATCATCAGGAGGGGTAGCGGCCGATAATACAAAAATGTGCAGCCGACGGCCTTTCGTTTTGACCGTATTTTCCATTCGGTCCAGCACATCGAAACCGTCCATTTCAGGCATATGCAGGTCTGTCAGGAAAACCGTATCCCTGTCGTTACCTATAGAATCCTTAGCCTCGACATATTCTATCGCTTCTTTGGGGGTAGAGAACGTCATGATCTGGCTGCGCCGGTAATATTTTTGGATGATTTTTTCAGCCAACATCAGGGCCAGCAAATCGTCGTCAAGTAAAATGAAGCGCGGGTGCTTGTTGTTGATCTTCCATTTCATGGTGCCATTGGTTTTCCGGGACAGGCACAAAGATTCAACGTTTAGTTTAATGAAAATTTATAGGATCAAACGAAAGCATAGCAAAATCAAAGCGGTTCAAACGGTGATTTTCGGCCCTAACCCGGTGATAAAGCCGAGGTTTTACATATAAGTCCACCTGGCCACTAAGTAAAATCCCTAGGTTTTCGGGATAAACCGGAAATACCTAATATAAAGTCGAACCGGTCGTTTAAGGCACTTGACTTTCGGAGGAACGAAAGCAGGTCTAAAAAAAATTGCCGGTCATGAAGTGGATCCTTGTTTTAGCGCTTGCCGCTTGCTGGCAGGCTAGTGCCGCGGGAAATAGCGGTATCCATGGGCGGGTGATAGATGAAGATGGGAATCCACTGTCCCAAGTAACCATAAGGGTAAAAGAAACATCCAAAACCACGATTTCAAGCTCCAAAGGGTTATTTACCATCCAGGCCGATGAAGGCCAGACCCTTCTTTGCGAGGCCACCAGATACGAAGACCGGGAATTCCTCGTCGGTAGGGATAAATCACCAACTATTCAAATGGAGTTGAGTCTCGCCTCGCTGCTGAACACCGTAGTCGTAAATAAAGGGTATTATACAACCACTCAAAAGCTCAATACCGGCAATGTCAGCACGATCAAAGCCAATGAAATAGAAGAGCAGCCAGTGGGTAATCCCCTGGCAGCCCTGGAGGGGCGCGCCCCCGGGGTAATAGTTACCCAGTCGAATGGATTGCCCGGCGCCGGCTTTTCCGTATCGATCCGCGGGCAAAATTCGATCTTTAACGGCAACGATCCTTTATTCCTGATCGATGGCGTCCCCTTTACCAACACCAGCATTTCCCTTGGCGCGGTTTCAGCAAATGGTCCGCAAAGTCCGTTTAACAGCATCAATCCGGCTGATATTGAAAGTATAGAGATCCTGAAAGATGCGGATGCGACGGCCATCTATGGTTCAAGAGGCGCAAATGGCGTCGTCCTGATCACCACTAAAAAGGGGAAGATCGGCAAAACCAAATTCGGGCTGAACGTATACACCGGATCGGGAACGATCACGAGGATGACCGATCTCCTCAATCCGCATCAATACCTTCAGATGCGGCGTGAAGCCTTTGCCAATGACAATACCATCCCCGATATCTCCAGCGCGCCCGATCTGACGGCCTGGGATACTACCCGCCATACCGATTGGAAGAAATTGTTGATAGGCGGTTCCGCGATGACCACGGATGCACAGGCTTCGTTATCGGGAGGCAATACCCAAACGCAATTTTTTATGGGGTCGGGCATCCACCGGGAAACGACCGTTTTCCCTGGCCGGTTGGGCGATATCAGGGGCGACTTTCATTTTAATATCACTAATACTTCCCTGGATAATAAATTTAAAGCGAGTCTTACAACCAGTTACAGCACCGATAAGAATAACCTGATCGGACAGGACCTGACGGGTTCCATCCGGTTGTCGCCCGACGCGCCGGCCCCCTATGATCCAACCGGAAAGCTGGCCTGGAGCGAGGCTGGGGCTGAATTCTCCAACCCCTTTGCCTATTTGTTGCAAAAATCAACTGCCAGGACGGACAATTTACGGAGCAACCTGCTCTTGCGTTATCAGGTGGCGCCCGGCCTTAATTTGAAGGCAAACCTGGGTTATAACAGCATGCAACTGGAGCAGGTGTTTATTTACCCGGGCGCATCCCTGGACCCGGCATTCAATTTTACCGGGTTTGCCGAATATAGTACCAATAGTTTTAAAAGCTGGATTGTCGAGCCGCAGGCGGATTATCAGAATGCCTGGGGAAAAGCGAAATTAGAGGTGCTTATAGGAACGAGTCTTCAACAGGAGGCGACAAATGGCAGTATATCGTATGCCTCTAATTTCGGCAGCGATGCCCTTCTTGCATCGCCTTCGGCCGCTGGTCAGGTCACCGTCTTCGACAAAAATACCTTGTATCATTACGAGGCCTTCTTCGGAAGGGCAAATCTTAATTGGGCCGACAGGTACCTATTGAACCTCACCGGCAGAAGAGACGGTTCTTCGCGTTTTGGGCCGGATAGGCAATTTGCCAATTTCGGAGCGATCGGCGCGGCCTGGATCTTTTCAAAAGAGCCCTTTATAAAAGAGCATCTTTCGTTATTGAAGTATGGTAAACTAAGGGGCAGCGTCGGGACAACAGGCAACGATCAGATCGGCGACTATCGATATCTCAATGCGTATAGTTCATACCCGTATCCCTACCAGGGTCAAACGGGCCTGGTGCCTACTCAACTATATAATCCTGATTACGGCTGGGAAACCAATCGCAAAATGGAACTGGGACTAGAGCTTGGAACCGCAAATGACCGGATAATTGCAATGGTCAGCTATTACAACAACCGGAGTAGCAACCAGCTCGTCAATGGCGTTCTTCCCATCCAAACGGGCTTTGCCGGCATTATTCAGAATTTGCCGGCTCTTGTGCAAAATACGGGCTGGGAATACCAGTTGAATGCAGCCATCGTTAAATCCAAGGACTTTACCTGGGATGCTTCCTTCAATTTGACCTTTGCACGAAACAAACTGTTGAAACTTCCGAACCTTTCTTCCTCCCCTTATGCCAACAATTTTGAGATCGGCAAGCCGCTAAACATAATAAAGCTGGTCCACAGCGCCGGCGTCGACCCGCAAACCGGGATCGTTCAGTTCACGGACAAGGATGGCCATATCACTTCAACCCCCTCCTTTCCGGCCGACTACACTATTATAAAGGATCTGACGCCCGCTTTTTATGGAGGGCTTGGCAACCGTTTCCAATACAAAGGCCTCAGCCTGACGCTGTTCTTCCAGTTTGTAAGGCGAGAGGGCTATAACGCCAGTTACAATAATGCGTTGCCCGGGAGCATGACCAATCAACCAACCGCTGTATTGAGCCGATGGAAAAGACCCGGCGATCTCACGCACATTCAGCTTTATACCAACAGCGATCCGGGATCCACGGCTTATTCTTACTATAGTTCCGCTTCCGATGGCATAGTCAGTGACGCCTCTTTTATCCGACTAAAAAATGTGGCATTGTCTTATAGCCTGCCGGTTAAGCTGGGCAGCATGGTCAGGAGCGAATTGATCCGGTTCTTTCTTCAGGGGCAGAATCTGTTAACACTGACAAAATATAAGGGCGGAGATCCTGAAATCACCAATTCATCCATCTTGCCGCCGTTGAAAATGCTGACCGCCGGCATGCAAATCACCTTTTAACCAATAACATTGAAATCAAATACCCGTTTCAAATGCCTCTATTTCCTTTTGTTCGCGGTAGCGCTGGCTTCCTGTAAAAAATTCGTCGAGATTGCCCCGCCCGTCAACCTGTTGAACGCAGACGAGGTGTTTACCGATGACAAAACAGCAACGGCAGCAATAGTTGGCATCTACAGCGATATGGAATTTTCCTTACCGGTAGGTACCTACCTGACATTGCTCCCCGGATTGAGTGCCGATGAACTGGTCTATACTTCCAATGATAATAATTACCTGCAGTTGGGAAATAACACCTGCTCACCCGAGAATCCATACACGGGCGCCGTCTGGGGCATCTATTCTACGATATATGAGGCCAATTCCTGTATCCAGGGCATCCAAAAATCCAGCGATTTGACGCCGGATATCAAAAACCAATTATTGGGGGAAGCCTTGTTCAGTCGCGCATTTTGTTATTTCTATCTCGTTAACCTCTTTGGGGATGTGCCACTGGTCACCACAACAGATTACCGGATAAATGATACCCTGAGCAGGGCATCTTCGCCGAAAATAGTTCAACAGATGATCACGGATCTGACCCGCGCGCAGGCGTTGTTATCTCCTGACTATCCCGCGCTTCAAAGAGTGCGTCCGAACAAGTGGACGGCGACGTCGCTATTGGCGAGAGTCTACCTCTATTCTGCCAGGTGGGCGGACGCCGAATCACAGGCATCCGCGGTTATTAACTCCGGTTTATATTCCCTATCCGGCCTCGATTCGGTCTTTCTTGATCTCAGTAACGAGACGATATGGCAATTAATGCCTGTGAACCCCTACCTAAATACCGCAGAAGCTATAAATTTCATTCCCGGCTCGCCAACGCAAATTCCTACTTTTCCCCTGACCGCCGACCTCGTAAACGCTTTTGAGCCGGGCGATAACAGATTGACGGCATGGACGGGCAATACCGTCATCGGCGGGCAGGCGTTTTATTATCCCTATAAGTACAAAAATGGCGGCGGGGGATCGGTGACCGAGTACCATGTCGTTCTTCGCCTCGCGGAGCAGTATTTAATACGGGCGGAAGCAAGGATGCAGCAAAGTAATATTTTAGGAGCTGTCGGGGATCTGAACATTATTCGTGCAAGGGCCGGCCTGACCAGCTTATCGTCCTCGCTTACGCCGGATGAGACGGCAGCGGCCCTTCAACAGGAAAGAAGGATCGAATTGTTTGCAGAGTTGGGCCACCGCTGGCTTGATTTGAAAAGGACGGCCAAGGCCGATATTGTCATCGGAGCATTAAAACCGGCAACCTGGAAAACGACAGACGCCTTGTGGCCCGTTCCGCAGGCACAACGGACTGCGAATCCGTCGCTGACCCAAAATAAAGGTTACTGACGTTGCCGGAGAAGGGCCAAATTCAAATCATAACTAATTATCCCGTGGGGATATAAGCCGACGAGCTTGTCGCCCGAAATGACAAACTGAGAAAGGGTGGATCCAATGTAAACCGGAAAACGCATGCTTCCCAGGTAGCTCCCATTCTTTAGATCGATGACGTCTATGACCGAATTGTCTGCAAAGGACTTGTCGGATTCATTATCCGCCTTTAGCGTCGACATATTGAACAGGAGGCCATTTTGTACATAATTGAGCCTGTTGATAATATTGGCGGGAGTAATGTTCGTAAATGCCGTGGTGCCGCCATTCCTGACCAACCCGGTTCTCATTTTAAATGCAGTGGTAGTATCGATCGAGGCGAATTTGTTTACAGACCCGAGCGACGTATCGAAGGACAATATCAAATTCTTATAATAATAGATATAACACAGCTTCTGAGTGACCCTATCGAAGTGCAGTTGGCCATCCGAAATGATCCCGCCATCGCCGAAGGTCTCTGAAATATTCGCTTCTTTTTTCAATCGCCCGGTGCTGAAATTATACCGGACGAATATCTGGTCAGTCACCCGGGGATCGAATTTTCTCAATATGAAACAATCCGGGCCTGCTATCGCTTCCCGGCTAAAGCCCCCCGGCGGCAGTATCCTGATCTCAAACGACGAGGAGTCGAAATTGGTCTTAACAATGGCCGGCTTGTTCTCGGCAAAAAGATAGATCCGCGGGGAATCGACCCAGATCGAGAGGCTGCTAAACTGCAAGCTGTCATACCACCGGGCAAAACCAGGGAGGCTGATCTTCTTTGGCTTCCCCAATAAATCCTTCCCGATCTCAAGTATCTCGCCCTCTGTTGCCGTGCTGATATAAACATTCCACGGGGTCATTCCTACGATACCGTACAAGGTCTCCGGGACGTTCATCTCCTTCGAGTTGGACCAGGCTTTCTGAAAATAAGATCTTTTGAATCCGTTGTTGTGCGTGTTGGGAAGGTCGCCAGAATAAAAAACGGCAAGTATAACGCATGCCGCCAACAGGAATATGACCAGCACATAAAGATAACTTTTCATGATAATAGTGAAAGTTCGTCGCACGACTTATATTTAATATAGCCGGCCCGTATTCGTACTGCCGGCCGGCCATATCAAATCCAGGCGTTACTGAGGTTTCTTAATGGTGGTACCCATGCTATTAACCAAATAGGCACATTCCACGTTGTTGGCACCAGGACAATAAAACATTTTTACCTGGGTTGCCGATAGTTGATAAATGCCGGGAGTTCCCTGATAAGGATGGTCGACATTCCACCATTGGATCTGGCGATCGACCTTGCCCGCAAATGCGGATAGCACGGCGAATAAGGCAGCAATGGACACTACTGAGATGGATCTTTTCATATACTATTCTGCTTTTGTCATTCAAAAAGCAAAAAAAACTTTGATGATGATAAATGCCTACTTTTTTCTTCAGGTGTTCAGCTTCTTTCCTGCAAACGCGTTCTTAATATGATCTCTATTTGAATTTTGCAACGCTATACCGGCCAGTGATAAACCGGCAAACACCCCGTTGAAAACAAAATGCTGTTTCCAGGACAATCCAGCCAGCACTCCACCGCATGAACAGGGCAAATAGGGGCTGTAACGCAGCATTATAAATATATATCCCGTAAACAGCAGCATTAAGAAAAATGCCGCATGCAGACCGGCGAGCCTTGTCCTCCTGACAAGCAGGGCGACGGAGATGAATATTTCACTTATTGGGATGACCCAAACGACCATCGGGGAAATACGGGTTATGAAGGGAGATTGACTTAACTGATACTTAAACCTATCGAATTCAAGCAGCTTGCTTAATGCCGCATAGAGGAATAAAAAAACAAGCAGCGCGGAAATGATCTCAACGATCGTATTTTTTTTCATATTCTAAGCCCTTACAAAATAATTATCCATGACAGACTCTATTTCCTTGAGCCGGAATGGCTTGGACACGAAGTCGTTCATGCCCGCCATCCTGCACCGCTCTTTATCCGCTTCCATTGCATCTGCGGTCAGGGCGATGATGGGAACATTGCAGTATGGTTTAGCCGACGATCGGATCTTTCTCGCGGCCGTATACCCATCCATTACCGGCATATTGATATCCATAAAGACCAGGGCAGGGTCATGCTGCATCAACATGGCAATCGCCTCTTCCCCATTGCCCGCCTCGATCACCTCGATGCCCATATTACCCAATACCTGCGAGATGAGCAACATGTTCATCGGATTATCCTCCGCCACCAATACCTTCCTGGTTTTAAATATCGCGTGGATCGGCGGTACGGATTCAAGCGGTTCTTTATGCAACTTTGTTTGTTCGAACTGCAGGGATAACAGGTCCAGCAATTCCATCAGCTTTACCGGCTTGGAGAGAAATTTATGAATGCCGATGATCTCGGCTTCCGGCTGAAAGATCCTTCTTTCCAGCGAAGAGAGCATTAGGATAAAAGGTTGAGCGCGCCCATCGATCATTTTACTGATCTTCCGCGCCAAAGTAATACCGTCCATTTCGGGCATCTGGTGGTCTGTGATGATAAGATCGAAGGGCTGCCCGTCGTCGATAGTCTTCCCAATGATGTTCAACGCTTCGGCGCCGCTATAACAAATGATACAGGGAATGTGTAAATGCCCGAAAATACCCTCCATCAATTTACAGTTGGTAATATTGTCATCTATCACCAGGACTTTCCTCAGAGATCCTTTTGAAGGAAATTCCACGCGGGGGTGTTCATCGAATATCTCCAGGGTAAGTCGCAGGGTAAACACGCTTCCCTTGCCATAGTCACTTTCTGCCGCTAAACTTCCGCCCATCAATTCCGCCAGGCTCCGGGAGATCGTCAGTCCGAGGCCCGACCCGCCAAATTTCCGGGTGGTGCTCGAGTCCGCCTGTGTGAAGCTATCGAAGACGGCATTTATCTTATCCCGAACGATCCCGATGCCTGTATCCTTAACCGATATGCCTATATCCATGAACTTCTTGCCATTGAATTCATAGACGGGCGCTTCCTGCTCAACACTTACGACAACTTCCCCTTTCGCAGTGAACTTGATGGCATTGCCCATCAGGTTTACGAGAACCTGTCTTATACGCCCCTGGTCGCCGAAAAATTGGGAGGGAAGCTGGGGATCGATGTTGCAAACCAGCTCAAGATTCTTTTCCTGGGCTTTTATGCACAGGATATCGGTCGTCTCTTCGATCAATTCGTCGAGTTTAAAGGCCGTATTGTCAATGACAAGTTTCCCGGCTTCAATTTTCGAAAAATCGAGGATATCGTTTATGATAGCCAGCAGGTTGTATGCGGATTTATTGACATTTTGCAAATATTCCTTTTGTATCTTCTTGAGACCGGTCATCAGGACCAGCTCTGTGAACCCTATGATACCGTTCATGGGAGTACGCAGTTCGTGGCTCATATTCGCCATAAATTCGCTCTTGGCAATACTGGCCGCTTCGGCATTGTTCTTTTGTTGTTCCATCTGTATACGGTTGATGGCAGACCCCAATGTACTCGCAAACGATTCGAGTACGGAGAGCTCGGCCCGGGTCCATCGCCGTTCCGTAATACAGTCCTTTATACAAACAAACCCCCATACTTTTTCTTCCGCCATCACAGGAATAATAGTGACCGATCGCACTTGTTTTCCCTCTAACCATTCTTTTGCCGCGTGGTCCTTCAGATCGGATACGACACTGTAAAAAATCGTATTTGCCAGCAGGGCCCGGCTGATATCCGGCATCGAATGAATAGCGACACGCTGGAATCCCTTCGAATGATATTCGATCTCATCCGAGGAACTATTCCAGCAAGCCAGCTGGCTGCTATAGGTATCATTGGTCAGATCGTCTGAATAATTACAGTAGGTCTTTATCTTATCGACGCCCATTTGCGAACCCAGCAGTCCGATGGCGTTGCCCATGGCCGTATCGAAATCAATGTTACTGAGGAGTTCATGGGTCGCCGAACCGACTGCCTCCAGGAGCCGGTCTTTTTTGCTAAGGTCCGCCGCATTTTGTTGCAGGTGGGCTTCGCTTGCCTTCAAATTGTCGCGCATGGAGATCAGGGACTTCCCCAATGTATCTTCATCACTGAGGGGCTGAAAGGGTAAATTAAAATTCCGGATGCCGACTTCGTGTGCAAAAGTTGCTGTCACGCCCAGCTTTTCGGAGAGATTGTTCACCGATCGGACCATTTCGCCGATCTCATCCCCTTTGCCGTTATCTTCTATTCTCCGAAGAATACCTTTGCCCATGTCGTTCACGATAAGCCTTAGCTTATTGATCGGACCGATGATAGTCTTTGCAAAATACAGGGAAAGAAAGAACCCAATGAAAACGATGACGACGGATTGGCCTGCGATAACTTTGCCCAGCAGTCTGGATGAGCGCTCAACCCTGTTGTTAACCTCGTTCCTTATTCTCTGCTCAAAAGCAATAATATTACCTAAAGAGCTCATCAATTCCGTCGTTCTGGGCAGGACTTCCTCTTCGATCTTCCGTTCCGCCTCCAATTTCGTCACTGGATCATCATAGTCCTTGAATTCTTTTAAAGACCCCATTATCCCTCTTTCGATGCGCAGCAGTTGTTCGAATCCGGTGAAAACCCTTTTCAGGCTGTCGGCCCAGTCCCTGTTTATCCATTCTTCGGCGTAACCATCCATCCGGGACCTTAATTTCCGGTAATCCGTGGCGTGAATCTCTTTCAGCAGCTCTTTATCTTCCTGTTTGTATCTCAGGAACACCCAATTGGTCGTGTACATTTTTGACTCAAGCATCATTTTCTTAAACTCGTCCATTACGGCCAGTGAGGGGTCAATAACCCTGGAAAGGTTGGAGGACGCCTTTTTATTATTGCTTAACGTAATAATGGTAATGACACCATTGGCAACGAATAAGGCCACCAGCAAGGAGAAGCTCCAGTATATCCTCTTCTTTATA
>Ga0207003_1080_pt1 | contig 21816 bp, 17 predicted proteins | sample Alteio_BWMinCont_89_FD_153474 | JGI IMG/M metagenome (GOLD analysis project Ga0207003, IMG submission 153474) | Enriched cells from forest soil in Barre Woods Harvard Forest LTER site, Petersham, Massachusetts, United States -... | ecosystem: Environmental > Terrestrial > Soil > Temperate forest >...
AGTACGCCTTCCTCCGCAGGGGAAGGTGGCCGAAGGCTGGATGGGGGAAAATAATAATATCAAAAAAAATCACATCACCGAACAACGCCCTACTCTGTTACTATTACGCGCTGGCGCTGCTGCAAGATCATCAGATGCGCTTTGATTTACAGATAACAAAGACACATTTTCAGATTGTTGTGGACGACCAAATAAATTCAAGCGACGAAGCACGCTAGCAGGTTGTTCGGATCGTAGCCACTCAACAGCGCCCCCTCCGATCAGCAATACTCCTAGAGCCAATGGAATGAAAAAAGGTTGCGCTGCGCTATATCTTGATAAATAAGCTGAATCAACAATAGCATTTTCTCCATCGGTACAATTGTTTTTCACCATCTCTATAAACTCATCAAGACTATGATTGATTAAATCACAAGTAAGCGAAGGTAACTGACACATCAAATCAGTCGTTCGTTTTTGCAACTCTTTGCATAACCAGTTATCACTGAATACTTCCCCTAGGCCTATCCCTGCAATAATGATACTAGTAGCCCCTCCGACAAGCATCTTTGCACGTAAATTCATTTTTCACTCCTTTCGAGAAATTTTAAAAATTCATCTTCCGTTAAAATACTCACACCCAACGCTTGCGCTTTCGTTAATTTTGAGCCAGCATCTGCGCCCACGACAACATAACTCGTTTTATTCGATACACTTCCAGCCACTTTGGCTCCCAAGTGTTCCAATTTTTCTTTCGCAACATCGCGTGAAAATGTTTGCAACGAACCTGTTAGGACAAATGTTTTTCCTGCAAGCGGTAGAGAGGACGCGGCTTTTATTTTTTCCCAATGAATTCCCGCTTGTAACAATTGATCAATCACCGTGCGATTATGTTTTTCCGCAAAAAATGCGACGATGTGTTTTGCTACCACAGGGCCAATATCAGAAACTTGTTGCAATGATTCTTCATCGGCTTTCATCAATGCATCCAAATCACCATACTGTTGTGCTAATTGTTTTGCTGTTGCTTCACCGACTTCGCGAATGCCTAACGCATATAAAAATCGCGCGAATGTTGTTTTTTTACTGGCTACTAATGCATCCAGTATATTCTGCGCCGATTTTTCTGCCATGCGTTCCAGATCTGATAATTCTTGCAATGTTAACGAATACACATCTGCAACCGTTGTGACAACTCCCTTTTCAACCAATTGATCGACTAATTTATCGCCCAATCCTTCAATGTCTAACGCGCGACGCGACGCAAAATGTTTGATCGCTTCTTTGCGTTGTGCCGGACAAAATAATCCACCGCTGCACCGTGCAATGGCTTCTCCTTCAATTTGTTCAACATGCGAATGACACACGGGACAGCGTGTCGGCAATTCAATCAGTTTGGCATGTTTAGGACGTTTTTCTTGAATGACGGATACGACTTCAGGAATGACATCCCCTGCACGACGAACCACCACTGTATCACCGATGCGAATATCTTTACGCTGAATTTCATCCATATTATGCAGTGTGGCATTGCTCACCGTCACACCGCTAATAAAAATAGGATGCAATCGTGCAACAGGTGTAATCGCACCTGTTCGCCCTACTTGAAATTCAACCGCTTCAATGGTGGTAAGTGCTTCTTCTGCAGGAAATTTATGTGCGATGGCCCAACGCGGCGCACGTGAAACAAAACCCAATGCGTGCTGTTGTTGAATATCATTGACTTTATAAACGACACCATCAATTTCATACGGCAAAGCAGCACGTTTTTTTGCGATCGCATGATAATAAACTAATCCTTCCTGAATATTTTTAACTAATTTTGTTTCCGAATTAATTCGCAATCCCCATGTTTTTAAGCAGGCTAACATTTCACTGTGTGTGCCAGGCAATTTTTTCCCTTCGACAAGGCCGACGCCATAACAAAAAATTTCCAATGGACGTGATGCAGTAATCCGTGGATCCAATTGACGCAAACTGCCCGCTGCTGCATTGCGTGGATTCACAAATATTTTTTCGCCTTTTTCTTCTGCGCGTGCGTTGAGTTCGATAAATCCTTTTTTCGGCATGTATACTTCGCCGCGTATTTCGATGAGATCAGGATAATCTTGACCGCGTAAATGCAAGGGAACAGAAGAAATTGTGCGAATATTTTCCGTAATGTCTTCGCCTGTGCTGCCATCACCGCGTGTCGCTGCACGAATGAGTCGACCTTTTTCATAAATGATCGTTACAGCCAAGCCATCTAATTTCGGCTCACAGGTGTATTCAATCGCATGAGAAACATGCAAGCGCTCATGAACGCGCCGATCAAATGCCAAGACATCCTCATCGGTAAATGCATTTTCCAACGACAACATAGGAACGGCATGAGGGACTTCAATAAATTCTTTTCGAGGTTTTTCACCGACACGTTGTGTCGGTGAATCGGGTGTAATCAGGGAAGGATTTTCTGTTTCCCATTTTTTAAGTGTTTGGAAAAGTTGATCATACGCTGCGTCAGAAATAATGGGATCATCTAAAACATAATACCGATAATTATGTTCATCGATTTCCTTACGCAGCTGTTCGATTTTTTCTTCAGTCTTAACCATGTTTGGATATGGTTTTATATTGCATAATTTTTTGATGATACTGCCAGGCTAATTTTTCATTCCACGGTGTCATCGGATCCGCGCACAATCCCGCATCCAAATCTTCTGCGAGTCGTTCTGCCGTATCCAACATCATCTTAAATGCAAATTGCGGATCCGGCACTTGCCCAATATCCATGAACAACATCAAACCGGAACAGGAAAATTCAGCGATATTATTCAAATCAAACTCACCCGGTTTATTCGCCGATGCTAAGCTAAATAAAGTCATTTTGCCAACAGGCGTCGTTTGATAATAATGAAAAATATTCATTTCACCAAATTGCAAGCCGGATGCTGAAATGGCTTGTAATAAATCATACGATTCAAAACGCGTACCTTGTTTTGCCATGACACTTAATACCAACAATTGGGCAGGCAGAACAGAAGTCGTTTGAGATTTAGCAGGAGAAGTTATTCTCTCACTGCATTTTGTTTTGAAGGAAGGGCCACTCTCATCTGACAATTTAGTCTGTTGAGACACGGGCCGCGATGCAGAAACTTCCTCTATGATATCTTCTTGCAATTCGTTACGATCAACACTCACTGTAAATTCCGTTTCTTCGATGGTTTTATCCCGCAATCCTGACAATTCTGCGAGACGAAGATTACGGTTTTTCAACCAGCTATCCAAAATCATAAAGGCTAATACGACAATCCCTGCAGACAACAATCCTAATCCGATATACACATCCATGTTTCCCTCCTATGCTTCAGCTAAACTGACTGCTTCTTCTACATTCACACTCACAAGTCGCGATACGCCAGGTTCATGCATCGTGACCCCCATCAAGTGTTCCCCCATTTCAATCGCCAATTTATTATGGCTGATAAAAATAAATTGTGTTTTTTCAGACATCGTTTTAACCAACTGACAAAACCGACCGATATTCGCATCATCCAATGGTGCATCCACTTCGTCCAATAAACAAAATGGCGCGGGATTCAAATGAAAAATAGAAAATACGAGCGCAATTGCTGTCATGGCTTTTTCACCGCCCGAGAGCAAATGAATCGTACTATTACGTTTACCCGGCGGACATGCCATGACAGTGATACCCGTCTCCAATAAATTATCACCCGTCAATTCAAGATACGCTTTACCTCCTCCAAAAATAGTCGGAAATAATTCTTGAAAACGCTCATTCACTTTATCAAAAGTTTCTTTGAAGCGCGCACGCGTTTCTTTATCAATTTTTGCAATGGCATTTTCTAAAGTGGTTAATCCTTCCAATAAATCCGCATGTTGTTTATCTAAATATTCTTTGCGCTCTGCGCAAGAAGCATATTCTTCAATCGCAACCAGGTTAATTGGACCTAATCGAGTAATTTTTAATGTCAGTTGCTCGACTTGTTGATGCAGCACATCAGGCCCCATGTCTTCGGGCAATTCTTTTAAAATATCTTCCAAATTAAAATGGGTTTCTTTTAATTGTTCATGAATCGTTTCTATTTTCACTTTGAAACTTTGACTTTCCAGACGAAGAGTTTCCAGCGTATCGCGAATTCTGGCGGATTCACGCTCTACGCTATGCCGCTTATTTTCCAATTCACGCATGGTATGTTCGATGGTTTGAATCGTATGACGAACTCCATTCACTTCTTCTTCAATGCGCAATCGCCCGCTTAATGCGTCTGTGAGTGTTTTTTCCAGAGCAGGCAAAGAGGCCGTCAAATCAGAATCAGCCTGCAATACTGTTTTGCGCTCTGTCAGCGAATCCAATTGTATCTGCATCCGCGCAATCGTTTGTTGCAATGATGTATGCTGCGATTGACCAGTCTGCCAGCGAATTTCCAATTGATGAGATAAATCTTTTGCTTGATTCCATGTTTGACGCGCCGTTTGATGACGTTCGCGTAATTGGTTGCGCTCTTGTTCAAGTGATTGTCGTTGATCGGCTAACGTTTCCAATTCGCTCATCGCTTTTTGCCATGTCGAACGCGATTGATTAAATTCACGCGATGTTTGCTCGTGCTGCGCGGTACTTTCATTGAGTTCATTTCGAATCCGCTCAGCACGCGTCGTCAATTCTAACAACCGCTCTTTTTTTATTTTGCATTGAATTTCTGTTTGAGCCATCTCTGCATGCGATTGATTCACTCGAGCTTGTGATTCATCGCGCTGTTTTTCCAATTGATTTAATCGATCACGACTCTCTACTAATTTTTCTTCTAATGTTTGTTGACGCTGCGTGAGCTCAGTAATTTGCTGCGCTAATTGTTTTAACTCCTGCTCGCGCTGAAACACACCGGCTGCCGGATTTTCCTCACGTGAAACACGCAGCCACGCGGGACTTAACCACGTTCCATCGCGAGTAATAATCGATTCATGCTGCGCCAGCGTTTTGCATCGTGTGAGCGCTTCTTCTAGTGTTTCTGCAATAAAAATATTAGCTAACAAAGAATCCAGCGGCCATTTCGATTTGATTTTATGCAGCAATAAATTCGATTGTGCTGATGTCGATTGATTGGTTTCAGAAGCCGTCAATACACATAAATTCCCTTGCTTCAAATCATCAATGATCGGCGTGATCGCTGAAAGTTCATCAACACAAATGGCTTGCAAATAAATACCCAGTATTTTTTCGAGCGCCTGTTCCCAACCGGATTCGACTTCAATCGATTGTGCTAAACGAGGCAAGGTATCCAATTGATGTTTGCTGAGCCATTCTGCAACGGGATTATTGCGCTGCCCTAATGCAGTTTGTTGCAGTGCAACCAGGGAAGATTGCTGTCCTCGCGATTGCTGAACGCGATTTCGCACGTCATCCAATTCTTGATTAATTTTTTGTTGTGCCGCTTGTTCTGTTGAAATGGCTTGACGAACATCATTCAATTGTTGCGCGTGTTCCATCGATGAATTCGTCATGTCTGAAACACGTTCAGAGAGATCTTTGATTTCTTCATCCAGCGACGCAAAATTAATTTGCGCCTGCTCCTGTTCGAGTTGAACTTGACGCTGTTTAATCGAACCTAAGCGTTGTTCTAAATGAGTGATACGCGTTTGCTCGACTTGAGCCGTCTGTGTCATTTGTGCAGAGCGATGATTAAATTGGTCCCACTGCGTTTGCCAGGTTTGCAGCGCTTCTTCTGCCTGATGATAGGTTGCAGCGACTGTTTTTTCCGATAAGACTGCTTCACGCAATGCGGGTTCTAATTCTTTGGATTCTTCTGTTAATTCGATTAATTCATCTTGCACAGTGTTCAGTGAATCATTCAACTCAGTCCAATCTTTTTTGACTTGTGCCACATCCGCTTGCCACTGACGATGACGTTCTTGTGTATGTTGTATCGTTTGTTCAATACGGGTAATTTCATTGCCTGCTGCATAATAGCGACCCTGAACTTCCTGGAAAGTTTCGTTGGAAATATGATACTCATCACGCTTTTTATCCGAGTGAAGTTCAATTTCACCCAATTCAGTTTGTTTGGCTTCCAGTCCTGTTTCTTGCTGTTGAACCTGCAACGTGTATTGAATGAGCTTTCCATCTAATTCGCGCCATTGTGCAGATAACCACTGCGCACGCGTGAATCGTTCTTCCTGTTTTAATGCTTTGAATCGTTCCGCTGCATTGGCTTGACGTTGCAACGTATTTAATTGTTTCTCGAGCTCTGTTCTCACATCGTCGAGTCTCGCCATATTTTCCCGGGTATGCTGAATGCGATTTTCTGTTTCGCGGCGACGTTCTTTGTATTTGGAAATTCCTGCAGCTTCTTCCAGATAGACGCGCATATCATCGGGTTTGGCTTCAATCAGGCGGGAAATCATATTTTGACCGATGATGGAATAACTGCGCGGCCCCAGCCCTGTTCCTAAAAAAATATCGATAATATCTTTGCGGCGGCAGCGTGTTCCATTTAAAAAATAACTCGAATCACTGTCTCGATTAATCACGCGACGAATGGAAATTTCAGAATAACTGGCATATTCGCCACCTAAACTGCCATCTTGATTATCAAATACGAGCTCCACAGAGGCTTGACCGACGGGCTTGCGGGCACTGGATCCGTTGAAGATCACGTCGGTTAACGACTCTCCGCGCAGGTATTTCGCAGAACTTTCACCCATGACCCAGCAGACAGCATCAATAATATTGGACTTGCCGCACCCATTTGGTCCCACAATCGCCACTAACTGGCCAGGAATCGGCACCGTTGTCGGATCTACAAATGATTTAAAACCGGACAATTTAATTTTGTTTAGCTGCATAGTCTCACGCCCATGGAATGAGACGCCAGTATATATAACCTCAGTTATGGATAACAATACTTTTAAAACATCGTCTTTATCGCAAATACGGCATTGAATAAATACTTGTTTTAAAAACATTCTTATCCATACTGAGGTTATATAAATTGCTTTGTAGCCTCAATCGGTTAATATCAATAGATGGGCCGAAATCTACAAACCAATCGTAATCATTTCTCCTATGTCTGGCTGCCTTATGTGGCTGCTTTGACAGGTATTATTTTCTCTATCCTGATTTGGTATCACTTACCCACCAAGATCATTGACACACTTACAGATTCTTATCCTTGGATCATACTGGTCCTCGGTATTTGTGTATCTGTTTTAACGGGATTTGCGATTCAACTGGTCCAGTTAACGCATGAGCGCAAGCGATCTTATGAAAAGATCAATGAAAATTTTAAGAAAGAAATTGGTGAACGGATCCATGCCGAAGAAACCAAACAAAAACTGGAAAAAGCCCTGCTTCAAGGCCAAAAACTTCAAGCGATAGGAACCTTGGCCGGTGGGATTGCTCATGATTTTAACAATATTTTGTATGCCATTATTGGCTATGCAGAACTTGCTCGAGAAGATATCCCTCAAGATGGTCTCGCCCATAAAAATTTAGGAAAAGTGTTGGAAGGCTGTAAAAGAGGCCAGGAATTAGTGGCCCGCATTTTGATGTTTAGCCGGCGGCAACACCATGATTTTAAACCCGTTAATGTGAAAGAAACCATTGAGGGCGCATTGGGTCTTTTAAGGCCTACCATCCCTGCCAGTGTCAGTATTCAATTGGAGTCGGTTGACAAAGACATCGTCATGCTGGGCGATCAGACTCAACTCCATCAAATCATTGTCAATTTGATCAATAATGCCGTAGATGCCATGGATGGTGAAGGAACTGTCAATATTCGCTTAAGTGATGTTTCTTCGTCCGATGAAATATTTTCCCAGTTTCCAAACGCGATCCAGGGAAGATATTGTAAACTGGAAGTATCCGATACAGGTCACGGAATGGACCAAACGACTATGGCACGTATATTTGAGCCATTCTTTACAACCAAAGAAGTCGGTAAAGGAACAGGTTTAGGATTAGCCACTGTTCACACGATTCTTAAAGAACATCAGGGAGAAATCCTTGTAGAAAGTCAGTTGGGATCTGGCAGCACATTTACCCTTTTACTGCCCGAATATTTGATGGAGAATCAAAATGGCCAAAATACTACTAGTTGAAGACGATGATTTAGTCAGAGATATGCTCGCACAAGTGTTAACTCGGGCCTCTCATGAAGTCGAAAGCGCGACGAATGGGGAAGAAGCGACTGAAATCCTGAAGACTTCCGAACCTGATGTCATGGTGACCGATATCATCATGCCTAAAAAAAGTGGGATTACTTTAATTTCTGAAGTGAAAAACAAACATCCGCACATGGAAATCATCGCCATTTCAGGCGGAGGTCGACTGGATCCAACAGGTTATTTGGATTTGTCTGAATCACTCGGCGCGACGGTTTCTTTTGAAAAACCCGTTGATAATGCGACGTTGTTGATGGCGATTGATTTGTTGGTGTATGGAAATAAGCACTAAAACTTTTTACAGGATATCAAGACTGTCATGAGTGATATTATTTAATACCTCAACTCGGTCCCGCCCCCCCGCCTTCGCGGCATAAAGCGCTTTATCTGCCGCATCAATAATTTCTTTCACAGAACTTCCATCTTTTATTGCTTCTGCAATACCGATAGAAATGGTGATGGGCGGTAATTTATGATGGTTAAAAAATACTTCCCCATTTTTGATTTGTTTACGCAAAGCGTCAAGTCGAGGATATGCAGTAGACAAGTTCGAATCTGTTAATATTATTAAAAATTCTTCGCCACCGAAACGACATGCAACATCACTCATTCGGAAATTTTCTTTGAGGACTATGCCCATAAATGTCAGCACCTCATCTCCTGCTTCATGTCCATTTACATCGTTAAAACGTTTAAAATTATCCAGGTCAAGCATTGCTACACATAAAGACTTATTTTCACGAAACGCACGTTTCAGTTCACGCGCCAACGTTTCATCCATATAACGGCGATTGTATAGCCCTGTTAATGGATCACGAATAGATTGCTCATAAAGCTCTTCATGCAGCATGATATTAGATAATGAAAGTTGAATAGTTTCGCAAAAATTTGCAGCGAGTTGTGGTTTATATTCGGCGAATATTTCTTTATTGTCTGCATGAAGAATGAATAAACCCATAACGCCACTTTCAAGAATAAGAGGTAAACAAACATATGCGCCAGGGGGTGAATTGAAATGATAACATATCACGTCTTTAGTGGTATCAGGAACAAAATAACTGTATCCCTTGCGAATGGCCCAGCAATCAGACGTATTAAATACAGCTTTTATATGTTGACTATCGCCCCATTGTTTTATTATTTCCAGATTATTTGTAGAAGAATTTAATATGCCAAGACAGCCGTTAAAGCGGCCAAATAATTCTTTAGCAGCAAAGATAATAATATCATATGATTCCTGTAAGTCTTTACAGGTTTGTAACACTCCACTCATCTTGCCGAGAAGTATTATTTCATTTTCGTGTTGTTCTAGCGTTTTATAAGATTCCTCTAATTTTTCATTAGAAAAATATAATTTTTTAACGAGCAGTAAATTTTCATAATACAATGTCAGTTCTTGTTTAGAAAGATTACAAGAACGCGCGCTGGTGATTAACATAAATAATAAATAAAGTGTCATTGCAGTACCTAATATAAAATAAATAAGGTTATTCTGCAAAAAAAGCCATGCACATAAAGGAGCGACAATTAAACTGATATAAATTATGCTTGCAGTTAAACTTGCATTTAATGACTGGCTACCGCCCGCTGTAACACCCGCAATAATAACAATAACGATCATTTGCTGCATGAGTTCGCCTTTCGGCATAAGAAAAGAATCAACTATTCCCCATAGGGATGCTGATAAGATTACGCCAAAAATAAAAAGATTGAGAGATGAGAAATTATTCGAAGAATGTTTGTAAATATATAATATGAGAAATCTGATTAACGTTACAAAAATTACCGCAGCAAACCAACTTTTAATAAAAATATTTTCTGGTATTTGGTATAAACCAAAAAAAACAAGTGCCGCACATATCAAGTTGGCAATAACGCTGACTAACAAGTTTTTGTATAATAGTTTGATTTGTGCTGCAAATACTTGTTCCTGAATAGTTGTCTCGTCTTTTAACTCATAAATATCCGTATTCATTTTTGCTCTCCTTAAAAATCCTGAAGAGATATTTTTTATTATAACCTACTATTTTAACCTTATTTTTCTTAAATATTTAAAGCGCTTTAAAGATATCTCAGCATTTTTGCTATAATATCATGATTCTTTAGTCAATATATATCCACAGGATGAGGCAGGCATTGATTCGATGCAAAAAAATTCCAATACCGTTGATTCTCCAACCGATACTGAACCGGCGCACCGACTTTTTCTGCAAGCGTAAATTGAATCGCGCCGCTGGTATCACTTCTCAATAAATTGGCATGAATGGCTTCATATTTTTCGATGACGATCACGTGCGGAAAATGATAACGATTCCGATATCCTACTGGAAACAACACATAGCTCGGATGAGTGTTTTGAATAAACTCATCAACAGCCGATGTTTTACTGCCATGATGTGGCGCAACCAAAATATCAATCGCCAAATTTTTTCCTTCATTTTCTACTAAATAATTTTCCGCCCATTTTTCAATATCGCCTGTTAATAAAATAGAACGATGCATAGAATTAGTGATAAGCAAAACGCATGAACTATCATTATCCAAATTCAAATTGTCCGGCGTGGGATATAAAAATTTAAACTGCACGCCATCCCATTCCCAACTATTTCCACGCAAACAATATTGACTGGGAAAAGGCAGTAATTCATCCGGCGTACTGGTTTGAGCTTGTTGTATTTTAAAATAATGAAATAAAGATTTTGCACCGCCTATGTGATCATTGTCTGGATGACTAATCACGAGTTCATCGATTTTTTTAATTCCAATAGAACGTAAAAAAGGCGCGACCACACTGTCACCCATATCATAATGCGTTCCTATTTTTGCTCCCGTATCAAATACCAATACATGATTTTTTGTCTGCACGACGGTTGAAAGTCCCTGCCCAACATCCAATAATGTAAAAACTATTTCTCCCCATGCGGGTGTAGGATAGTGATAAAAAAACAGAGGGAAAAACCAGAGGATTCCCAGACCTTTTCCCTTGAATCCTGACGGCAATAAAATAATGACGACACCCACACACGCAGCCAATAAAATCCAATCATTCGGCATCATGAGATATTCATTCGCCCAGGGAAGATGTGAAAAGTAGGTCAATATTTTCCACAAAATCGCTAACGATTTATCTGTAACCGTTAAAATAAATCCGCCCAGTTTTACTGAAAAAATTAAAACAAAACATCCCATGAGTGTAAATGGCACGATGATAAAACCTACCCAAGGAATTGCAATGCTATTAGCGATGAATGAGATGAATGAAACTTGTTGAAATAATCCAATACTCAATGGAATTAAACCCAATGCAATCACCCATTGAATTCTCCCTAATTTCCACCACCATTTGTTCGGATGTAGTCGCGCACTCACGCCATAAATGATGAGAGCCACTGAACAAAATGATAACCAGAAACTATCTGTCAAAACGCTCATGGGATTAATCAATAAAACAATTAATAATGCAATGAACCACGCTTGCCATGAGAGAATGGTTCGTCGCATCAATAACATCAGCAATGCAACGGATAACATAATACACGCACGCTCTGCTGGAATCGAAAAGCCTGCTAATGCGCCGTATAAAATTGCTGTGAGAAATGCAAAAAATCCGCCGACTAATTGTGCTGGAATAATCAGCGCGCATCGCGGGATGCGGCGCCAACATTGACTCGCCAAAAAAAATACCAGACCCGACATAAAACCAATATGTAATCCCGCAATAGCCATTAAATGATTCGTGCCTGTATTGCGCAACACTTCCCAATTTTCAGTAGAAATATTTTGTCTTTCGCCCACGGCGAGCGCGACAATCCAGGGAGAGGTATTGCTGAGAGGTAAATTTTCTTCTATTTTTTCTTTTAATCGTTGACGTAATCGATTCAAAAACCCATGAGTCCAGTGACTTTCTAATAAAATATTTTGCGTGTTTGATATTACATATCCCGTTGCACGAATACCTTCCTGAAATGCCCAGGATTCATAATCAAATCCTCCTGGATTCATCAATCCATGAATGCGTTTTAATTTGACGAGAAATTGCCATCGATCTCCTGCACGGAATTTTTTTAAATCATTATCTCGAGCAGATAATTTGATGAGCGTGTTGACATGGGTGGACTGGATTGTTTTTAGAGAAAATAAAAAAGAAGTACCATTGTCGATTTCATTTGGAATGGAAGCAATATAGCCGCGGATGAGTAAGGGTTTGCCTTCTATTTCAGTGGGCAAATTCCAGGAGAGTACTTTGTGTGCGCATAGCAATGCCCAGAGAAATCCTAGTGAAATCGCGGAAATATAACGTAAGAATTGATATTTTTTTATAAAAAAAAATTCGAGCGTCACTATGATAGTGACTATCATTCCTAAAAAAATAATAGACGGCAAAAAAATAAATTGTTGCAGCAATAATATGCCGAGCAAAAACGCAAGTGTCCATGAGCGCATGGGAAATTCCAATAAATAAATTTAAAATGCGAATTCCGGAGGATTTTGTCATGCCAGCATGCTTTTAGCTGGCATCCAGTGCCATAAAAGTCGCTGGATGCCAGCTAAAAGCATGCTGGCATGACAAGGAGGAAAAAATCTACGCTACAACCAATTGTCCATTTTCAAGCGACAAAATACGTTGCGCATGTTTGGCAATATTGAGATCGTGTGTCACCATCACCACACTGGTTTGATGTGCTTTTTGTAAATCTAAAAATAACTGTAAAACTTTTTCCGCATTTTTCGGATCCAAATTACCCGTCGGCTCATCCGCCAATATACACAACGGATCCGCCACCAACGCACGTGCAATCGCAACACGTTGACGCTCACCGCCAGACAGTTCACCAATTTTATGCAGCATTCGTTTTTTGAGCCCGACCGATTCCAATAATGTTTCTGCTTTTGATTGGATAACTTCCGGCGCATCACCTCGAATCAACAATGGCATACCGACATTTTCCAGTGCAGTAAATTCCGGCAATAAATGATGAAATTGATAAACAAACCCCAAATAATGATTTCGCAAATGGCATTTTTCTTTTTCAGATAATGTCGCCAATGGTTTGCCTGCGACACTCACACTGCCTGAACTGGGTTTATCTAACCCGCCCAACAAATGCAGCAAGGTACTTTTACCCGATCCTGAACTTCCCACGATCGCCACCAATTCACCTGGCTTCACTTCCAAATGAATATGATGCAGAACATCGACTTGTGCAGTGCCGTCTTTATAAATTTTCGATAAATTCGAACAAGCTATTACCGTATTATTCATAGCGCAGGGCCTCCACTGGTTCCGTGCGCGATGCGCGCCACGCAGGATATAATGTTGCTAGCAAACTAAAAATAAGAGCCGCTAAACTGATGCGAACAATATCCATGGTTTGTATTTCTGAAGGAAGATAATTAACGAAATACACACTCGATGAAATAAGTTGCACATGGAAAAGACTCTCAATTCCATTCACAATTTCCGTAACATTGTGCGCTAACAAAAGTCCACCCACCACCCCGAGAAAAGTACCAATCACTCCCACAATCGCACCCTGCACCATAAAAACAGCCATGATCATTTTCGGTGTCGCGCCAAATGTTCGTAAAATAGCAATATCCGATTCTTTATCATTAACGACCATCATTAACGTACACACTAAATTGAATACAGCCACTGCAATAATCAACAATAAAATAAAAAACATCATCGTTTTTTCTAAACTGACCGCATGAAAAAATGCACCGAATTGTTCAGTCCAATTCGTCACGCGAGCATTCGGGCCCAATTTTGCAGCGAGTTGCTGAGAAACCACCTGAGCTGCATAGACATTTTTGAGACTGGCATGAACACCCGACACAGATGTTCCCAGCTGCATGAGTTTTTGGCCATCCTGCAAATGAATAAACGCTAACGTCCCATCAAAACCAAATCCACTTCCTGCGCGAAAAATTCCAACGACGGTGAATCGTTTAAATCGTGGGATCACACCCGCCGGTGTGAGTGAAACTTGCGGTGTCACTACTGTAATTTTATCGCCCACGGATGCATTCAAACGATCCGCTAATTCTTCTCCCAACACGACATCAAATTCACCAGGAATGAGTTGTTCCAATTTACCTTGCACCATTTTTTGAGGAAGTTCTGTAATATTTTTTTCAGCAGCTGGATCGACTCCATCTAAAATGGCCGGTTGCACAACCCCATCATTGGTTATCAAGACTTGTCCTGTGACGAAAGGGGCGACTGAAATCACATTGGGATTTTGTTTGACTAGACCCTGTACCACTTGCCAGTTCGAAATAAAATCCGCTACCGTTGTGACAGTGATGGGCGGAACCATGCTAAAAACGCGGTTTTTAATTTCCCTATCAAATCCATTCATCACAGATAACACGGTAATTAACACTAAAACGCCGAGCGCGATTCCCAACATCGACATCAGGGAAATAAAAGAAATAAAATGATTGCGCCGCTTCGCGCGCGTGTAACGCAATCCAATAAAAAGAGCTGCAGGTCGGAACATTCATCACCTCAAAATAATCAGTGCGAAATGGTGAGCATACTACCAAGTTTAGCGCAGCAACGGCCTCCACCGAAGCGTCATCCCGCGACGCTTTTTAAGCGGGACCCAGCGACTTTCTTAAGTTTTATTCGAAAAATAACTCAAAAAAGTCGCTGGGTCCCGCTTAAAAAACGTCGCGGGATGACGCTTCGGTGGAGGACCTTCCTCACTTAACGGTTGGTGAGGCTTTGCCCACCCTAGGTTTTTACAAACAATCTAAAAAAATTCGCTGTCGTCTGTTCAGCAATCGTCTCAAACGGTACGCCCCGTAATTTCGCAATACATTCGGCAACATAACGAACATATGCTGGTTGATTCGATTTTCCACGATACGGAACAGGCGCCAGATAAGGCGAATCCGTTTCAATTAACATGCGATCCAAAGGCATCTCTGCTGCAACGGATTGAATCTCTTTCGCATTATTAAACGTGACAATCCCTGAAAAAGAAATATAAAAATTCAAATCCATAGCTTGTTTTGCCATGTCCATATCTTCGGTAAAACAATGCAAAACACCGCCGATCTCAGAAGCATTTTCTTCTCTTAAAATAGCAATCGTATCTTCTTTCGCATGCCGTGAATGCACAATCAAGGGTTTTCGCAGCTGTTTTGCAGCATGAATATGCTGACGAAACCGTTCCTGCTGCCATGTTACATCCCCCTGACTTCGAAAATAATCCAATCCCGTTTCACCGATCGCAATAATTTTTTTATCTTGCCCGAGTTGAATCAATTCATCTGCCGTGGGTTCTCGTTCAACTATTTCGTTCGGATGCAATCCAACCGATGCACTGACATTTTCATAAGGTTGAATCAATTCCAACATCGCAGGAAAATCATTCAACGTGATACACACACATAAAAAATGCTGAACGCCCTGCTCTTCTGCAAATTGCAGCGCAAGCGATAAATCATTTTGATGCGGCGTTAAATCCAATTGATCCAGATGGCAATGTGAATCCACTAACATAATTGCACCCATCGAATAAATATTTCTTTCAATAATAAGGATCGGTTCATATTCATTGCGCTACTGATGTGAGCATATGATTTTTGAATCGTATCATAATATTGCAGTAGGTTTTCTCGAGCCAATTTTCCAGCCAATGTGTGAATAGCCGTATAATAATCTGAATTCGTTAAGTGCGCCTGAGATTGCGTGAGTTGGAATCGTAACAAATCTTGCAACCAAATCAGCAAAAAATGCAGTAGGATTTTAATATTTTTTTCTTCCCATTGTGTACTAAACAACAAAGGATCCATTTGCCGGGCACGCATTTTCACCAAACCTTCATATAAATCCTGCCGCAATGTCATCGTATCATTCATTAAAAAATCACGTGCCTGAAGAGGCGCACCCTCTGCGATATTCAATGCCAATGATAGTGTTTCTTTATCTTGATGACTGACTTGTGATTGCAACCAAGTCAATGCCATCTCTCGATCCGGAATAGGAAAAACGATTTTCTGACAACGACTCGTGATCGTTGCGGGCAATCGCAGACTTTGATCGCATATCAACATAAAAAGTGTATGCGGTGGTGGTTCTTCGAGTGTTTTTAATAGCGCATTTGCTGATTGTGTATTCATTGCGGAAGCGGGAACGATGAGGATCACGCGATATTCGCTGACCACCGCAGTGCTATGGATCACATTCATCGCTTCGCGAATTTGATCTATCTTAATAAATTGCCCGCCTTCTTCGGGTTCAATGCGCGTAAAATCGGGATGCGAATGGGCTTGTTGTAAATGACACGCTCGACAATTTCCGCAAGCGTGGTGATTTTGTGGTGCGTAACATAAAATATAACTGGCAAAATCGCGCGCAAATATTTTTTTTCCCACCCCCGTTACACCCGAAAACAATAACGCATGCGGCAAGCGATCGCTATTTTTGCGCTGCGATAAAGATTCCCACAGTGTTTTTTGCCAGGGCAATATTTGCATCATAATAATCCTAGACGATCGTCATGCCAGGGCTTGTCATGCCAGCATGTTTTTAGCTGGCATAACAAGCCTTTATGTGACAGACATTGACATGACAAGTTACATTTTATCCAGACAACTTTTTATTTCCTGCTCAATACTTTCTAATGATTGAGTCGCATCAACAACACGAAATCTTTCCGGAAATTGCTCTGCGCGTTTTAAATAAACTGCACGCACCCGTTCAAAAAAATCTATTTTTTCCTGTTCAATTCGATCATGCGGCCCACGATTTTTTGCGCGAGCCAATCCAATCTCAGGCGACGCATCCAATAAAATCGTTAAATCCGGTTGCGCATCACCCACTGTCCATTGATCTAATAATGCAATTTTCGATAAATCTATTCTTCTGCCACCGCCCTGGTACGCATAACTCGCATCCACAAAACGATCGCTAATCACCCATTTGTTTGCTTGAAGAGCCGGTACAATCACATTCGCAACATGTTGTGCCCGAGAAGCAAACATGAGTAATAATTCCGTCGTGGGTATGATTTTTTCATCATGGGGAGTCAGTAAAATCGTTCTAATTTGTTCAGCAATGGCTGTACCACCGGGCTCACGCGTCGAAACAAATTCTTGGTGATGTTCCGTCAAATAATCTTGAATAATGCGCACTGCCGTTGTTTTACCAACGCCTTCGGTGCCTTCAATCGTAATGAATTTAGAGGTGCGGGATTTTTGCATACCATTCATCCTTAAAATAGGATCGGATTAAATCATCATTAAAATATTCTTGATGCTCTCGCGCGTTAATAACCGCCATATTATGTTCGATTAATGTCGCTGAAAACTGATGCCCCTCTCTCGGCAAATGACTTTTCGCCACAAAATAATAATAATTATGATGTTGCGGATGCACTGCCGCTTGGATAGATTCCATGCTTGGAATGGCAATCGGTGCGGGCGGCAATCCTTTGTGTTTGTAAGTATTATACGGATTACTGCTTGATAAATCTTTTTTAGAAATCACCCCATCATAATGCGTGCTGACGGCATAAATTACTGTCGGATCAATTTGCAATAACATATTTTTTTTCAGTCGATTGACAATCACGCCTGAAATCATAGGACGTTCTTGATTGAGTGGTGTTTCTTTTTCAACAAGAGAAGCAACCGTCAACACTTCATTTTGTGTTTGATAAGGTAAATCGGAATCTCGTTCCTGCCACGCAGCATTTAATTTATTTTGCATTTTTTTGAATGCGCGTTTCAGTAATAATAAATCGGAAGATCCTTTGGAAAAATAATACGTATCGGGAAAAAATCGCCCTTCGGGATTGAGAGTCGGTTGTCCCAAATAATTCATAATCGCAGCATCACTCATCGAAGCAGAGGTGTGTTCCAAATCAGGTTCCTGTTCCAACATCGCGCGCAGCGATTTAAAATTCCAGCCTGCGATGATGGTAAACGTATAATGAAACATGCCTGTGCCTGTCGTAATTTGATTCAGCAAACGAGCGGGTGTGGTTCCCTTCGGAAATAAATATTCTCCGGCTTTGAGTTCGTGTTTATTTCCTTTTAAATACACAAACAAATTAAAAAGAAAGGGGTGATGAATCACATTTAATGAAGATAAATCTTGTGTGACTGATTTGATGGAAGCGCCTTGTGGGATGGTATATCGCATTCCCTGATCATCATCGATAATGGATGTATTTAAAAAACTAACCCACACTATCAAAAAACAAAGACAGGGAAAAATGAATAGAGCGATTGTCCAGCGTTTATGTCGAGTCATTTGCTTCATCCCGCGGGATTATCCAGGGTGGCACGCCCTCTATCGAACCGTCATTGCGAGCGCAGCGAAGCAATCCAGAGGACTTTTGCAATATTTTCCTGGATTGCTTCGTCGCAAAAAACGCTCCTCGCAATGACGCTATGGCAGTGTCGCTCACTCTACGCTGCTTCATAACGACGAAATATCAATGTTCCGTTCGTTCCACCAAACCCAAATGAATTAGAAAGAGCAACATTGATTTTCATGGATTGCGCCTGATGTGGCACAAAATTCAAATCGCAGCCTTCACTGGGATGATCCAAATTAATCGTCGGCGGTGCCACTTGATCGCGTATCGCCAATATACTGAAAATAGCTTCGACGGATCCAGCTGCACCCAAGAGATGACCAACCATCGATTTAGTTGAACTCACTGCTAATTGATAAGCATGGTCCTGGAAAGTTCGCTTAATCGCTAACACTTCTAATTCATCTCCGAGCGGTGTCGACGTACCGTGTGCATTAATGTAATCAATTTCTTCGGCGTTCATCTGTGCATCCGTTAATGCACCTTTCATCGCGAGAGACGCGCCCAAGCCTTCTGGGTGCGGCGTCGTAATGTGAGAAGCATCTGCACTCATGCCAAATCCCACGATCTCGGCATATATTTTTGCACCGCGTTTTTTTGCATGTTCTTCACTTTCAAGAACCAATATGCCCGCCCCATCTCCTAAAATAAATCCATCACGGTCTTTATCCCAAGGACGGCTCGCTTTTTCAGGTGCATCATTACGCGTTGATAACGCGCGCATCGCCGCAAAACCGCTCACACCTAATCGGGTCGTTGCCATTTCTGAACCACCGGCAACCATCACATCCGCATCACCATAGGCAATAGTACGCGCAGCTAAACCAATATTATGCGTTCCGGTTGTGCAGGCGGTGACGACTGCAATATTGGGGCCTCGCATGCCGTACATGATAGACAAATTTCCTGCAATCATATTGATGATGACGCCAGGAATAAAAAAGGGAGAAATACGTCGTGGACCTGATTCTAATAACGTGCCATGGCATTTTTCGATCATGGGCAGACCGCCAATCCCTGAACCCACAGCGAGTCCAATGCGATGGGAATTGTCATCCGTCACGACTAGGCCAGCATCACGGATGGCTTCGACTGCAGCAGCAATCCCATATTGAATAAATAAATCTTTCTTGCGCGTTTCTTTTTCAGGCATGTAAAGGGTTGCATCAAAATTTTTGACGCGACTGCAAATGCGGCAAGTGATATCCGATGCATCGAAATGATCAATTAAACCGACGCTGCTTTTTCCCGCCAGGATGCCCCGCCATGTTGTTTCTACATCCAAACCCAGCGGGCTAATCATTCCAAGGCCTGTTACCACAACACGCTTTTTACTCAAAATGAACCCCTCTTTTGATGATATTACCCACTAACCTTTTGCATGTTCGCCAAGATGAGAATGGATATAATCGATCGCCTGTTGAATAGTCGTGATTTTTTCTGCATCTTCATCGGGAATTTCAGTTTCAAATTCTTCTTCCAATGCCATCACTAATTCAACGGTATCGAGCGAATCTGCACCCAAATCATCGACAAAAGAAGAATCATTCGTAATTTCCTCTTCTTTAACACCGAGTTGCTCAACAACAATTTTCTTTACTCGCGCTTCAACTGTACTCATGCTAGGTCTTTCCTCATCAAGGTTGAAATCGTACTAGTTTAGTTAAAAAACCATAATTTTCAAGCCGAATCTTTCGAAATGTCAGTTAAGCTTTGTCATCCCCGCCTTCGCGGGGATGACAGTGTGTGATCTTTAGGCCATGTACATCCCGCCATTCACATGCAGTGTCTGGCCGGTAATATAGCCCGCCGCATCAGAGGCAAGAAAAGTCACTGCATTCGCAATATCTTCAGGCTGTCCCAATCGCTGAATGGGAATTCGTTGCAATAACATCGTGCGCTGCTCTTCGGATAAAGCACGCGTCATATCGGTATCAATAAATCCTGGCGCAATCGCATTCACGGTAATATCACGAGAGCCCACTTCTTGCGCGAGCGATTTGGTGAACCCAATTAACCCTGCTTTCGCCGCTGCATAATTCACTTGTCCTGGATTGCCCGTCGAACCCACCACTGAACTAATACTAATAATCCGGCCCCAACGCGCTTTCACCATGTCACGCAGACACGCTTTGCTCAATCGATAAATCGAATTCAGATTGGTTTCTATCACTTTCGTCCATTCATCATCTTTCATGCGCAATAATAAATTATCTTGTGTCACGGCTGCATTATTCACGAGGACCAGGGGCATACCGTATTGTTCTTTCATCGCAGCGAATGCTGCATCAATCGAAGTTTGTTCTGCCACATTCAGTACGATTCCCGTCCCACGAATTTTAGCTGTTTCAAAATGTGTGCGAATATTCTCTGCACCTTGCGGTGTCGTTGCTGTTCCAATGACAGTAAGACCTTGACGTCCCAGAGCCAAAGCAATGGCAAGACCAATCCCACGACTGGCTCCTGTAACAAGTGCTATACGATTTTGTTCCATATTAATTCCTCAGTATTTCGCAAATTGGCTAAATCACTGGTATTCGTTGATTGCATACCAACCGCAATCCGTTTATTTAATCCACTTAATACTTTACCTGCACCGCATTCAATCACATGTTGAATATTTCGATTTTCAAACAAGCGAATCACGTCTACCCAACGAACAGGCATAAATAATTGCTGTGTTAATCCTTTTTTGATGCTCTCTGCGCTATCGTAAATAACTGCGTCAACATTATTTACGACAGGCAAAACGGGTTTTTGTATGTCGATTGTATTTAACATCGCGTTTAATTTTTCTGCGGCCGGTTTCATCAAGGCACAATGAGAAGGAACACTCACCGGCAGCAGTTTCGCTAATTTTGCGCCTGCTTCTTTTGCCAATACGATCGCGCGCTGAACGGCAGCAGTGCGGCCTGCAATTACAACTTGCCCAGGACTATTAAAATTAGCGGGTGCTAAAACTTCATCCAAAGCGGCTTGAGCGCAAAGGGTTTTCACAGCATCATCATCTAATCCCACGATGGCTGCCAATGCACCTTGTCCAACTGGAACAGCTTCTTGCATATAACGCCCACGCGCAGCAACGAGTTTGACAGCATCGGTGAAATGAAATGCACCGGCGCAAACTAACGCGCTGTATTCACCTAAACTGTGACCGGCTAACAACGTGGGTTGGAGATTTTTTTGGGTTTGTAAAATACGCCAAATGGCATAAGAGGCGGTCAATAAAGCAGGTTGTGTGTGGACGGTATTGTCTAATTCTTCCGCTGGACCGTCTTGAGTGAGTTTCCATAAATCGTAATCAAGGACAGAAGACGCTTCGGCAAAGGTTGCTTCG
>Ga0207003_1081_pt1 | contig 21753 bp, 20 predicted proteins | sample Alteio_BWMinCont_89_FD_153474 | JGI IMG/M metagenome (GOLD analysis project Ga0207003, IMG submission 153474) | Enriched cells from forest soil in Barre Woods Harvard Forest LTER site, Petersham, Massachusetts, United States -... | ecosystem: Environmental > Terrestrial > Soil > Temperate forest >...
TTCGCTGAGCGGGGTCTCGTTGCCGATGGACCAAATGATGACGGCAGCACGGTTGCGGTCGCGATTGATCAGATCGCTGAGTTGTTTTTCGGCGTTGGCATAGGTGTCGGGGTTTGTCCAGGAGATGGTCCAGTAGACCGGCACCTCGGCCCAAACCATGAGGCCCATTTCGTCGGCGAGGCGGATCATGGTCTCGTTATGTGGGTAGTGCGCGAGGCGGACATAGTTGCAGCCGAGTTCCTTTGCCCAGGTGAGGAGCATGCGAAGATCGCCTTCGCTCCGGTTGCGACCCGGGATGAGGGGGTTTTCGTCGTGGATGGAGATACCACGGAGGAAGGTGGGTTTCCCGTTGAGAAGGATGTCCAGGCCTTTTACCTCGATGGTGCGGAAGCCGATATCATCGCGGACCTCGTCGGTGGTACATTTTATTGTTGTGCTATAGAGTTTGGGATTCTCCGGCGACCAGCGAGTGAGTTTTTTTACGGGAATGGTAATCCGGGCGCGGCCTGTTGCGTCGGTTTGGGCGGTCGTATGAATATTGGCCTCGTTGATATCGATGTTAACGGTTTGGGCGAGGGCGCCGCCGGATAATTGGACATAGCCTTCCAGGGTATTGGGATCGGCTTTTTTGAGTTGCAGTTGGTAGTCGCTGATGAAGGTTTCGGGTGTTGAGGCGATATAGACATCCCGGGTGATGCCGCCATAATTCCACCAGTCCGTGTTGACGGTGGGGATCTCGTCCTTGTGGCGGGTGTTGTCGGCTTTTACGATGAGGGAGTTATCGCCTTCCCTGAGTTTGTCGGTGATCTCGAATTGAAAGGGAGTGAAGCCGCCTTTATGCATGCCGAGCTTTTTGCCATTGAGATAGATATGCGCTTCGTAGTTCACGGCGCCGAAGTAGAGGAAGTAACGGCGACGGGGATGTTTTGGCAGTTGGAAGACCCGGCGGTACCAGACGGTGCCTTCATAGTAGAGCAGTTTGTCGTCCTGGGAGTTCCAGTCGCCGGGCACCTTGAGGGTGGGGCTGCGATCGAAATCATATTCGATGAGCTGGCCTTTGTCGGTTTGTTTTTTGTCGTCGAAGAAGCCGCCGGTGCCTGACGCCGACTGGTCATAGGGCTGGTGGCGGTAGTCGTAGAAGCCATTCTCGTAGGGGTCTACGAGGTAGTTCCAGCGGCCGTCGAGGTTGAGTTCCATACGGGCCGTGATGTTTTGAACGATGGCGGCTGAGTTGTCCGAAACGGCGCGGGCGTTGTCCGGGTTGTTTTGGGCGCGAAGGGGGTGGATGGCTGCGATAAAAGCGAATGCGAAGAAAAGCGCGTATTTCATTTGCTGAGAATTTCTGCGGGTAGTTGAGTGATCGGCTGGATGCGGATCTGTTTGTAAAAGATCTCGGCGCCTTCGGATTGTAATTGGATCTTGCCTTTGGTGAGGGGCGTAAGTTTGCCGTTGTCCGCCTGAGCGCAATGATAGAGGATCATGAGGGTCTTGCCGTTCACGACGTGAACGGCGGTGTCGCCATGGCAATAGAGGTCGAGGGTATTCCACTGGCCGGTGGAGTTTTCGGCATCGCCGGCTTTTATGCAATGGCGGCCGGTGCGGCTATCGGCGCGGAAGGTGTAGAGGGCGCCGTCAGGGGTATAGGTGTAGGTGCTGTCATTGGTTTTTATGGCAGGGATATCGGCCGTGCCGCCCGCGCAGCCCCAGTAGTCGCCGGTATTGGTCTCTTCCACCTGGAATTCCTGGCTGCGCATCCATGCGCCGTTGTCGGCGCCGTTTTGGCCCACGGAGTGGTAGAGGAGTCCGCTGTCCTTTTTCTTTCCCTTTTTGCTACCCCAGGTGAGGGTTCCCCATTTGAAGAGGACTTGCAGGTGATAGTTCTCGAATTCCTTTGTTGTCGAGAGGCCGCCGGTGGTTTCGCCGGAGATGCGGATGACCTTTTCGTTGCCGTCGGAGACGACGGAAAAGACGTGCTGTGGATCGGCGTTGAGGCCGATTCCTTTCAGGTAGATGTCCCAGCCTTTTAGGTTTTTGCCATTGAAAAGGGAGGTCCAGCCATGACCGGCGGGGGTGATAAAGGAGGATGCCACCACCAGCAGGATAAGAAGATGATACCGTTTCATGGGTTGAAAATAGTGAAAAATGATGAGTTGGCGGCGCGAACCGGCTGTGAATATCAGGACATTTTGTTTATATTGACTTGATTTATTATCTACAGCTATGAGAATTCTTTATGTGATCATTCTCTTTCCCCTGACCGCGCTTGCGGGCTGCCATTTTTTCGAGCCAAGGGATATGCGTTCTTTTACGGTGATCAAGGATAAAAAGCAGTTGGGAAATTTGAGGCCGTGAACCTGCCTGATTGTTTAGGCGACGAATTTGGGCGGCCGGTTAAGCGTCTGTTATTGCATGCGACAGGGCGCTGGGGCCTGGACACGATTAGTAACGTCTGGCACATGGAAATGGATTTCAATATAGGACCATGATGTTCACTTATGTTGGAGATCCTGACGAGGCGAAATTTTTGGAATTCGAGAAAGTCAAGTGATTAGTGGAGGGCAATATTATTAAATATTTATTTTTCATTCATACGGTAATGATAAAGCGTTATTTATATACATTCGCCGCAGATTAGAATAATTTTTAACGTGTTGTTATTCAACTTGATTTAAATTAATAAAGTTGCCTGGTATCAAGGAATTGAAGAATGGTAATGAATTTTACTTCAGACAAGTTTTTGATCTGTACCATCAAAAACTTTATTTCTTCATTCTATACAAAACAAAATCCGAATATATCGCAGAAGAAGTAGCACAGATGGCATTTACCAAACTTTGGCAATGCCGCCACACTTTGCAGGAAGAATACACTATATCTACACAGTTGTTCAGGATCGCCACTACAATACTTATAGATTTTTTGCGAAAGTATAATAACAAAGATGCGGTAACTGCTGGTCTTGATGTGCTGGTTATTGAAAAAGGGATTGACAGTACAACTGAAAAAATGAGTGGTGCCGAATTACAAAAGAGAATATCGGAGGCCGTTAATGATATGCCCCCTGTAAGAAAGCAGGTATTTGAGATGAGCCGCGATCAGGGTATGACATACAGAGAAATTGCTGAAACCTTGTCTGTCTCTTCCAAAACGGTTGAAACGCATATTTATAAGGCCCTGAAGCAGATAAAAAAACATATAATTTGATAACAGAGACTCTCATAATAAAATTTTTTGAAGGCAAATGCGACCCCCAGGATGTGGCTCTTGTGCAGGCATGGTTCAATGAAAACCCGGCCAAATTGAAAGAATACATAGGAGTTGAAGAATGGGAAGACTTTCAGCCCGCCCATGTTTTATCGCCGGATATATCCGAGAAATTGTGGGCTAACATAAAAATTGCTCCTTCTCCTGCAATGCGTTATCCCTATTTGAGATGGATGGCAGTGGCGGCGTCAGTTTTGTTGGCTGTAGGCCTGTCCTGGCTTTTTATTTTAAAAGACCCAAAGACAAGTATAATTAGCGCTGCAACTGTTCCAATAGCAAAGAATATTTCCAATAATACTCCTCAAAAAAAGGCGCTTACGCTAAGCGATGGTTCTACGGTAGAACTGTCGCCTAACAGCGCGCTCTCTTATCCCGAAAGCTTTAACTCATTAAAAAGGGATGTAATATTGACAGGCGAAGCAAATTTCAACATCGCTAAAGACGTCGCCAAACCTTTTTCCGTATCTATCAATTCTGTTTTTATTACTGTTTTAGGCACCCGGTTCACGGTAAACTCTTATGAAGCAAGCAATGTCACAAAAGTAATTTTGTATGAAGGAAGGGTAATGGTAAAAATCATCGATTCTTCTTCCCTGGATAAAAATGAATATTACCTTACTCCCGGAGATGTTTTTATTTTCAAAAAGGCGACCGGTTCCCCATCGGCCCGTATCATACATCTTGAAAAAGATAAAGATGATTGCTATGTATTCGACAACTGCCCTCTCGATATAGTATTTGATCAATTACAGATCATTTACAATACAAAGATCATATACGATAAAGCGGTACTAGGCAACCGGTCGTTTATTGGAAAAATAGATAAAAAAGATTCGCTATACCATTTACTCAATAGCATTGCGCTACTCAATAACTTCGGTTTTCACAAACAAGGTGATAGCTTTATTATAAGCAACTAGTCGCCCCAGTCCATATTAAGTTAATATTAACAGTAAGGGAACGATCCCGGTGATGCGTATAATAAAGAAATACAATCTTCATGCGGACCCCATTTCTTCTATTATTAGTCCTCTGCTGCCATATTCAGTTGATTGCCAATGCGCAAAATGTCAATCAAATAAAGGGACAGGTAAATGACGAGAGCGGACAACCTGTTACCTACGCCTCTGTTCTTGCAAGAAACCAAAGTACGGGTACAACCACTACGACCCAAACAGATTCTTCAGGCATTTTCATTTATCACAATTTGCCCGCGGGAGGTCCTTATTCCTTTGTCGTTTCACATGTGGGTTTTCAAACGCAAACGCTGTCGGGATACGATATAAAGACCGATGCCGACATCTCTTTGTTGATCAAATTAAAGCCGGTGGAGAATGGTTTAAATGAAATTATTGTCACCGGGCGTGCCGGCGCTCTCAATCGCACCAAATTGCAAACAAGCTATTCGGTTACCAGTATAGGTTATAACGCGCTTAGCTTGCAGGGGCCTACAAGTGTTACCGAGACTTTAAAATCAGTACCGGGTTTCTGGGTTGAATCGACCGGAGGTGAGGCGAGTGGTAATGTAAGAGCAAGGGGGGTTCCGGTAGATGGCTACGGATCGATTCAGTTGTTGGAAGACGGAATTCCTGTACAACATGATCCGGCCTTAGGCTACCTGAATGGAGACCAGGCATTTCGTTTCGATGAGACCATTCAATCCATCGAAGTTGTTCGCGGCGGTCCTTCCGCCGTATTTTATTCCAATGCACCGGCAGGAGCCGTAAACTTCATTCCCCGCGCCGTTGGTGATAAAACAGAGGGTATTTTCAAGGTGACCATGGGAGATGGCAATCTTAACAGGGAAGATTTTTGGCTGGGAGCTCCTATCGGGGATGGATGGAAACTTTCCGCCGGAGGGTTTTACCGGACAGGGACGGGGGTGCGTAACCCCGGATACACCGGTAATCATGGCGGGCAAATCAGGGCTTCTCTTGGCAAGAGCTGGGAAAAATCGTCTTTTTCCATCGACTATAAGCAATTAAATGACGATGTGGTGTTTTATACAGACCTACCCATGACCTATGACAGCAAAGGGAAAATAGTAGCTGTGCCGGGTTTTAATGGCCATTACGGAGCAATTGCCGGCGCCGAAACACAAAGAATGAACATGATCCAGGGGGACAGCAGTCTTTACCATTATGACAATACGGTTGGAACGGCTGTCAACAGGAGCCAGGTAACCATTAAATTCCAGACCGAACTTTCCAATGATTGGATCTTGAAGAATTCACTTCGTTTCTCCAACACCCAAACCCAACGTAACGGTGTATACGCGCTTAATTTATTAACCGCAGATTCCTTTTATAAAGCCCAATCGGGTCTGTTGTCACAGGCTCCGGGCGCTCAGCAATTAGGGTTTCAATATGTGACTACAGGCACACCATATAACTCCGCTAACCAGAACGGCAATGGTCTTGTCATTCAAGGTGGATTAAGGGGCATTACAATGCCTACAACGGAAGTCACAAATGATCTTCATCTTTCGCATGTATTTTATACGGGTTCATCCAAGCACGATTTTAACTTAGGATACTATTACGCCCATTTCGATCAAAACTTCAGCAGATATTCTTCAAAGGTATATTTGGACGTTCAAAATAATTCAAGATTGTTGAATATTGTAGGCCTGGATGCCAGTGGAAAGGTAGTACATACCTTTTCCGATAATGGAGTATCCCAATATGGATATGAGTGGGCGGACGCCAATGGCGAACAGACAACTAATGCACTTTACGTCAGTGATGAATGGCAGATAACACATGCTCTCCGTATCGATGGCGGAGTGCGTTGGGAATATGCGCAAACGGATGGAGTGGTGGAACAAGCGAAATCGGTAAATTTAGGTACTTATGCGACTTCTCAAATAGGAACCGGGAACGGAATATGGCAAGGCTATAACCATCATTTTGACTACACTACCTGGACATTGGGAGCAGATTACCAACTTTCAGGCAACATGGGTCTCTTTGGAAGATATACTTCTGCAGCACGTATTCCCGGATTTGGAACTTATTACACCAATGTTAATTCGACAGCTGTTACCCAAACAATGCAACTCGGTGAGGTCGGGTTCAAATACGCTCGCAAGCTATTCTCTTTGTATGGCACAGGATTCTATACAAGGTATAATAACGTCGGTTTTTCAAATACAGTCAGTACCTTGAACGGCTTCACTATGGTAAATGCGTTTGCAAATACAAATACATATGGCCTTGAGCTCGAGGGCAGCATATATCCGGTAGAATGGTTTGATCTTTCGGCGACGGCGACATTGCAGCATGGAGAATATCAGGGACTTGTTGCAGAGGCAGCTTCCGGAGGGACACTGACGCAAAAATACAATTACAATGGCAATAAGCTCATCAGAGTACCGCAAGCCTCTTTTAGAGTTGTTCCGGGATTCAATCTCTTTCGCAACCGCATTCGCTTGCAATCACCGATAGAATACGAAGGAAAACGCTATACGGATGTTGCCAACTCTCAAGTTCTTCCGAGCTATACGAAAGTCGATATAGATGCTCAGGTAAAAGTTACCAGGGAAATCTCCATTTTCGGGGTTGTCGACAATCTTACCAATTCCTTAGGACTTACGGAAGGTAATCCACGCCAGGGTGAGATCCAAAGTGCCGCAGCGGGTCAATATATATTTCTGGCGCGGCCATTAATGGGAAGAAGTTTTAAAATTTCTGTTAGATATAAGTTTTAATCATGAAGCGGCGCCATGAGAAATAGCGGCATAATTTATTTTTTGTTTTTTTCGGCTGTTATTTTGATAGATAGGGCTTATGCACAAGATGCGCCCTACAAAACGCTAAAGGGTAAAGTCGAAAGAAAAGAATACCACACTTATATCGAGCACCCTTTTATTCTACCCGATGGTGTTAAACGCTTGAGGGTAGAATTTTCTTATACCGGAAAGGTTTTCGCTCTTCTTGTAGCTGCCCGCAATAACGAAAGCGATCCAGCTGAATGCCAATGCCGAAAAGGCGCTGGTTACCTCTTCTCCCATATTGGCAAAAGGCTGAGCTGCCGCCCTGGGGATATGGAGGGTGATAAACCAGAGAAGGATCATCGTACCCAGGAGAGCGGCAATTACCTTTACCCTGATCCTAAAAATGATCGCAGCGCCGGAACCTATTAGGCCAGAAGTATTCCGCCTAATACGAGTGACACTATTCTCGCCTTTTTTTCAAAAATAATGGCGGCGCCGGCTGCCATGAGAATAATACCAGTAAAGTACGCGCAAAGAGAAAGCCCAGGAATCCATGCGTGCAATGGTGGTAATATCATCCGGTGAAAATCAGCATAAACAAATTGCTGAAACGCAACGCCTGCCATAGCAGTACCGTAGAATATACGACCTGTCACGATAAGCTTTTCCATTAAATTTTGATACAAAGGACAAGTAATAATAACTTTGAAACAAGTGGGTACCGACTGGTGGGCTACTTACCAAAAGGTTACCATTACTGATAATCATTGACATAAAACTTCTCTTATATGATAAATAAATCGATTCGGAAGGCATATTGCCCCGTTGACTATGCCTTTCAAAGAGTGGGCGGCAAATACAAGGGAAGGATCCTATGGTTTTTAAAGGATGGCATGCTGAGGTATGGTGAACTGAAGAGAATCGTGGAAGGAATATCTTCAAAAATGCTTACCCAGGCGCTTAAAGAATTGGAGCAGGATCTCTTAATTACAAGAAAGGTTTATCTGGAAGTTCCTCCCCGTGTTGAATATTCATTAACGGAATCTGGATTTGAACTTATCCCATCAATTGACAATATGAGGATCTGGGCAGAAAGACAAATGAGTCATCTATAATTTTTTTCGGCATCCGCGCACTTGTCCCAATTCGTTTAGCGACAGCATTGGTTACCGCTTAGTTCCCAGGTTACCAACTCGTAACTACTTGGAAAACTCATCATAATGCGATTATTTTGAGGGATAGGCACCTCAAATACTTCGCGTATGCATTCCCATAAAACTGGTATCACTTGGTTAACCTTTCTAATGGCATCCCTTTTTACTATCCACAGCGGTACGGCGTCAGCCCAAATCACTGACCATGGAGACATGGACATCTCCGCATCGCCGGCATCGGTAAGTGTGCTGGAGTTGAGGGATTATTTGATAAATCAAGGTCAAAGGGATCGATTTATCGACTATTTCGAAGCTAATCTGATCACCCCGCAATGGCGCCTCGGAGGCTATGTGTTGGGAAGGTACCGGGTAAAAAATAAAGAAGACAACTTCTTCTGGATGCGCGGCTTTGAGAGTATGAAATCCCGAAGCGCATTTTTACCGGCGTTTTATTATGGGGATTTTTGGAAGCAGCATAAAAAGATCCCCAACGGCTTGCTCGCCAATAATGACAATGTCTATTTGCTCCGGCCGCTTATGTTTATAAAGGATTCCCTTGTACCTGTGAATTCCGTCAATTCTGCTTCCCTGAACTCCGGGAAAGGAATAGCGGTTATAGATTTCTATATTAGTAATACCAAGTTGGATAAACTGCTGAAGCTTTTTGCAAACGAGTACCTGCCTTTATGGGGCGAATGTGGAATAAACCGATATACGCTTTGGGTTAGCGAGATGAAAAAAAATGATTTTCCGATCCTGCCGGTCTTTCAAGATAAAAACCTGCTTGTCGTGATCAGCTTTTTTCAGAATGAACTTGACTATTCGGAAAAAATGGGATCGCTTAAATCAAAACAAAATGAACAATTAACCGCAAATCTCCTGGATGCCGTAACCACAAAAAACACGATCATCCTTTATCCCACCGAAAATTATCAATCACATTGAAACTTAATCCTCCATGTTTAAAGTTGAAGCGTCAACACTAAAAGAATATTTGAACTGGGACCTCAGCAGAAAGCCCTGCCTGGTCTTCATGGATGAGCTAATTCGTCAGACGGCTCCTGATCTGAAGCGATGGTTCTATAAAGGCAGTGCTGCCAGTGAGCCTGGGATGCGAATGAAGCTGATCGGTTATGGTTCGTTCGTATATTCCGTAAAATCCGGTAAAACTGTTAAATGGCCGATAATCGGCCTGGCGCTTCAAAAGAATTATATTTCCGTTTATCTGTCGGTTACTAAAAATAACGAACCCATTCTCAACGATTATCGGGATCAAATAGGTGCGTTAAGGTATGGGGGCAATAATTTTAGTTTTTCCGAATCCGATCAACTCGATGTTCCTGCATTGACCAGACTGTTTAAGGACATTGCGAGGACGGCACAGATGGATCGTAACAACGCCTTGGTATACAACAGGTCAAGTCGGGATGACAGGATTTGACGAATAGCATCCTGCGTTTTGATAGTTTTGAAACCGCGAGGATAAGCAAGAGATACCGTTTCATTGGCTGAAAGCAGGCAAAAATACGGAGTCGGCAGTGGACAAATCTTTTTGTATTTCGGGATAAAGCGCCTTGTCGACGAGTTTGCCTTTTTCATCGATGCAGCGGATCATCCGGCCGTTTTGAAAATAGTAGCGGATGGTCTTGATCATGCCGATGGCATAGTTTTTAATATAAAACGGCTTTGTGTAGCGGGTTTCCCGGCGTATACAAAAGCATGCTTTTCCGTGTTTGAAATAATATTCGATCGTCGCTTTTCCGGTCTCTCCAAAGAATTCGGCTACGGCCCGACGCAGGGTATCTCTTTCATAGTATAAAGTGGCTTCGCCGCCTTCGGTGGACTGGTCGGGCAGGTCATGTCTTGCGACGCGGAATTTACTCAGGGAATCCCTGATCTGCAGATATTCGTGGCGAATCTCCCCGATGGCGGGGTCGGAGCTGTCGGCGCCGGGAACGTATACGGCATCAGTGAATTTGTCGGGATCGATGCGATAGTGGATACTGTCGATGCGGCAGGTGTCGCCGGCGCATTTCAGCGTAAAGACGAGGTATTTGTCAAAGATGACGGACGATAGGTTTACCAACTGGATTACCGGGTCGACCGAGTCGGCGAGGAATTCGTCGGTTTGGCTGGAGCCAAGGACGAGGTCGAAGTCGAAACCCGTGGGGGAACGATTGTGTTCTTTTTTCGCATTGAAGAAGGAGTCACAGTGACGGAAATACGCTTCTTTTTCGGCGAGGAATCGTTCGGTGAAGAAGCCTGATGACCGGAGAGCGTGGAGGTAGCGTCCGGTCTGACCCCAATTGAGGGTGTTCCAGGCCGAGTCTTCCTCCTCATGGGTATTCACCGGGTAGAAGTTGTCGAGCGAGTCATATTTTCGCGCGTACCAACGAACGAAATGCGCTACGAAGGATGTGGCCCGGGCGCTGTCGGAGAGGACGGGTGCGGAGGCGGTGTTGGAGGCCGGATCAGAAGCGGTGTTGGAGGCCGCCTTGGATCCCGGGGTGTTGCCGCCACAGGCAGTGAGGAGGATGGCGGCGAGGATCGAGGGATAGAGGGTTCGCATAGGCCGATAAAATACGGCAAATTCGATGTGGTTACAAAAAAGATTGTGATTAAAAGATAAGGACGGCCCGGGCGGTCAGGTCGCGGCGACGGCCTGGGCTTTTTCGGTGGCGGGGGGCAGGGCGGCGTCGGGTTCGTGGTTGAGGCGGAACCATTCTTTTGCGACCGGTTTGAGGAGCGCGTTGGCGGCGGTGGGGCCCCATGTTCCGGATTCGTAGAATTGCAATTGTTTTTTGGGGTTCTTTTCCCAGGCGTCGAGGAGGGGCATGACCACTTTCCAGGCCCATTCGATCTGGTCGGCGCGCATGAACTGGGTGGCGTCGCCGTCGAGGACGTCGAGGAGGAGGGCTTCGTAGGCTTCGGGCAGGGATTCGATATAGGCGTCCTTGTACATGAAGTCCATTTCCATGGGGAGGAGTTTCATGTGGAGGCCGGGGACCTTGCCTTCGAAGACGAGACCGATCTCCAGTTCGGGCTGGATGCTGATGATGAGCCGGTTCGGGTTGATATCGTCCTTGAAGATCTTGTGGGGAGACTCTTTGAACTGGATCATGATGGTCGTGGACTGCTTGGTCATGTTCTTGCCGGTGCGCAGGAAGAAGGGGACGCCTTTCCAGCGCTGGCTGTCGATGAAGAGGCGGGCGGCCACGAAGGTCTCGGTATTGGAGTCGGGTTTCACCTGCTCTTCTTCGCGATAGGCGTGCCGGGGCTGGCCTTCCACGGTACCGGCGGTGTATTGACCGCGGACGACGTTCTTAAAGACCTGTTCGGTGTTAAAGATGCGAACGTTTTTCAGCACTTTTATTTTGGCATCGCGGATGTCCTCGGCCTCGTAGGCCTTGGGGCAGTCCATGGCGATGATGCAGAGCAGTTGGAGCAGGTGGTTCTGGATCATGTCGCGGAGGGCACCGCTGGCGTCATAGTAGCCGCCGCGTTTGCCGACGCTGACTGATTCGGCGACGCTGATCTGGATATGATCGATGTATTCGTTGTTCCAAAGCGGTTCGAAGACGTGGTTGGCGAAACGAAAGGCCAGGATATTCTGGACCATTTCCTTGCCGAGATAGTGGTCGATATGGTAGATCTGTTTCTCATGGAAACGCTTGCCGAGATAGCGGTTGAGTTTGCGGGCCGAGTCGAGGTCGGTGCCAAAGGGCTTTTCGACGACGATACGGTCGAGGGCGTCACGGTTACAGAGTTTCCGGCTGCAGAGCGCGTCGGCGATGACCTCGATGAAACGGGGCGCGACGGCGAAATAGAACATGCGGATGCCGCGGATCTTTTCCTTTTTCTCGAAGTTTTGAATATTGTCCTTCAGGGCGTCATAGGTTTCCTTTTTTACGAAGTCGCCTTGTACATAGCTGATATGTTTGGCAAATTCCGTCCATTTCTGGGCGTCGGCGCGGCCGCTGCGGCTGAAATCATTTACGCCCGTGAGCAGCCATTCGTGATAGGCGGTGTTTTCGACCGTCAGGAAGTCGACGCAAAAGATATGAAAGATCTTGGGGAGATGGTTGTCGATATAGAGATTGTAGAGGGCCGGGATGAGTTTACGCCAGGTGAGATCGCCTTTCGCGCCGAAGATGGTGATCGATGCGGGGAGTACTTTCTTTTGTTTCATATAATTGTGCTTGAGTATACAAATATAATCAAAAAGCCACCCTGGCGAGTGGCTTTTTATATTATGGTTTGAAGGTATTGTTGGTTGGATCACTGTCCGGGTACCGCTGATCGGGGTCGATGGTGACCTCGGTGATCTTACCGGTGGAGGAGTAGTGGAATTTCCAGATAGCGCCTTTTTCCCATATTTCCACGGGAAGTTTTACCCGGTTGGTCGTCCCGTTGTCCTCTTTTACCTGTACGGTGACGGGCATGGGCAGTTTTTCCCGGGTCTCGATAGTGATCGTGGCGCCTTTTGACGGATCGCCGCCGGTATATTCCACGCCGGTGACGGCCTGGTCGATCTTCCAGTTGTTGAAGATCCAGCCGCGCCAGAACCAGTCGAGGGTCTCGCCGGAGGCGTTCTCCATGGCGTGGAAGAAGTCATAGGGTGTGGGGTGTTTGAAGGCCCACTGATGGACATAATACCGAAAGGCGTAGTCGAAGCGCTCCTTGCCGAGGACCTCCTCTCGCAGGAGTTCCAGGCCGGTACCGGGTTTGGTATAGCTGAGGGTGCCCCATTCCGTGCGTTGCGGCTCCTGGTCGGGGATGGTCAGCATGGGGTTGCCCAGATTAAAATAGGGCCGGGCGAGGCGTTCGCGGCTGGTCACGGGGCGGAAGTATTCGCCGTTGTTGAACGCGGAGTCGGCCACCGTATTGATGTAGGTGTTGAAGCCCTCGTCCATCCAGGAATATTTACGTTCGTTGCTGCCGACGATCATCGGGAACCAGTTGTGGCCGAACTCGTGACGGGTGACGCCCCAGAGGCCGTTCTTGCGGCTGCGGCTGCTGCAGAACACGATGCCGGGGTATTCCATCCCGCCTACGATACCCGCGACGTTTGTTGCGGCGGGGTAGCTGAACTCATAAAGATATTTAGAATAGAATTCGAGACAGCCCTTGACATATTCGGTGCTGCGGCCCCAGGCGGAGTCGCCGGCGCTTTCCACGGGGTAGAGGGATTGGGCCATGGCCTTTTTCCCACTGGGGAGATCGATACGAGCTCCATCCCAGATGAAGGCTTTCGAGGCGGCCCAGGCTACGTCGCGGGTGTTGGTGCATTTGAAGCGCCAGGTAAGGCGTTTTGCCGCGGGCCGGCTGCCGGATCCGGTGACTTCGTCAGCGGAGCGGATGGCGACGGTTTTTTCACTTGCTTTTGCTTCGTTATAGCGCTTGAGCTGGGTGGGTGTTAGGACCTCGGCGGGGTTGAGGAGTTCGCCGCTACCGCCGACGAGCATATCGGAGGGGACGTTCACGTTATATTCGATGTTGCCGTATTCGAGATAAAATTCTCCCTGGCCGAGGTAGGGCAGGGTGTTCCAGCCGACGACGTTATCGAAGACGCACATGCGCGGATACCATTGGGCGACTTCGTAGATCCAGCCGTTTTTTGTTTCGAGGCGGCCGCAGCGGTCGGTGCCGTATTGGGGAACAATGAAGTGATACGCTATTTTCAGTTTGAGGACGCCACCGGTCTTTAACGCGGCGGGGAGTTTCACCTGCATGCGGGTGTCGGAGATGAGATAATCCCCTTTGGCGCCTTTGTTGGTGGCGGGGTTGATGATCTCCACGGATTGGAGGTCATATCCGCCATCGAATTGGTCCTTGTTGGCCCAGCGACCGCCGGAGAGGTCGGTAATGGCGACCCCGCGGGATTTGAGGCTGTAGATGTTCTGATCCATCTGGAGCCATACGAAGGGAAGGTCGACCGGGCTGTTGTTCTTATACGTGATGGTAACGGCGCCGGTGACGCCGTGGGTGTCCGGGTCAAGGCTGGCGTCAACCTTGTAGTCGGCGCTGTTCTGCCAGTATTTTGGACCGGGCGTGCCGGCAGCGGTGCGAACATCGTCACCATAGGCGGGGTAAAAAAGCGGTGCGAAGGCGTCGTGGGGGTCATAGTTGGGGGCGCCGGATTGGGCGTTGCCGGGTTGGGCCTTTGCCGCCTGTTGACTCAATAATAGGGCGGACAGGGCCAGGAGGCCAAGGACATTTCTCATGATGAAGGTGATTTATTAGATAGATGCCCGCGAAGGTAGGGAAGGACGGCGCTGCGGGGTCGTTTTTAGGGATGTGTGGAAAAAAAGAAGGCTGTTTGGGCTTCGGGGCGAATAAAGCCCCCGTTGTGCAGGGTATAGTCGCCGAGGAGGCCGGCGGTGTATTCGTCGAAGGGTTGTTCGTAGACTTCACGGGGCGGGCCTTGCTGAATGATTTGCGCGTCTTTTAGCACGATGAGCCTGTCGGCCCAGGTGAGGGTGTCATAGGGGTCGTGGGAGACGAGGATAGCGGTGATATCGAATTTTTGGGCGATGTTTTTGATGACGGTCTTTAGCGTTCGTTTGTGGTTCATGTCGAGGTTGCTGAAGGGTTCGTCGAGCAGGAGCAGGCGGGGCGGGTGGACGAGGAGGCGGGCCATGGCGATGCGTTGGCGTTCGCCGCCGGAGAGCTGGTCGGTGCGGCGCCCGAGGAGGTGGTCGATGTGGCAAAGCTGGTAGAGGTGTGTGGCGTCTGCGGGTTCGAGGTCGTTGTTGTAGTCGAGGATCTCGGCGACGCGGTAGTTGTGCCAGAGTTCGAAGTGCTGCGAGAGGTAGGCGATGCCGGGTTGGCCGGGGATGAGGCGTTCGAGGGGGCCGCTGACCCTTTTCCCTTCGAAGGAGACGGAGCCGCCGGCGGGGGTGACGAGGCCGGCGATGATCTTCAGGAGGGTGCTTTTGCCGGAGCCCGTCTCGCCGGCGATGGCGAGGCGTTGGTTTTTTTGTAGGGTAAAGTTGATATTTTCCAATGCTACTTCGAGGAATGCCATGGGAACAAAATTAGATTAATTACGCTTATCTTGCCGCTTCGTTATGAGTAAGGTAATTCCAGAGCTGAGGCAGGTGGCGGTGACGCGTTATGTTACCCCGTTGCGGGAGGGTGGTTCGCTGCCCGCGATCGCGGAAGCCGACGATGGTTTTTTATATGTGTTGAAATTCCGGGGTGCGGGGCAGGGTGTCAAGTCGCTGGTTGCGGAACTGATCGGCGGGGAGATTGCACGGTTGCTGGGACTGCGGGTGCCCGAGATCGTGTTTGCTTTGCTGGACGCGGCTTTTGGACGGAGCGAGCCGGACGAGGAGATACAGGACCTGCTGAAGGCCAGCGTTGGGCTGAACCTGGGACTGCATTATTTGCAGGGTTCCATCAGCTTCGACCCGGTGGTCAACCGGGTGGATGCGTTGACGGCTTCGCGGATCGTGTGGCTGGATTGCCTGCTGATGAATGTAGACCGGACGGCGCGCAATACGAACATGCTGGTGTGGAACAAGGAGCTTTGGCTGATCGATCACGGCGCGGCCTTGTATTTCCACCATAGCTGGGATGGTTGGGAAGCCGCTGCAAGGCGGCCATTCGTACAGGTGAAGGATCATGTGTTGTTGCCTTTCGCGTCCCGGTTGGAGGAAGTGGATGCCGCGTTTCGGGTATTGTTGACGCCGGAGGTGATCGAGAGAGTCGTCGCGCTGGTGCCGGAGGAGTGGTTGACAGACGATGGATGGGGTGAGGCGCCGGCGGAGATCCGGAGAGTATATACCGAATTTTTGATAACGCGCGTACAGCATTCCGCTGTTTTTATAAACGAAGCCCTGCATGCAAGAGAAGCAACTGTTTGAGTATGCGGTCATCCGGGTCGTTCCGCGGGTGGACCGGGAAGAGTTCCTCAATGTGGGGGTGATTGCGTATTGTCATTCTTCGCGATGGCTGGGGATGCGCTATGCCGTGGATGAGGAACGGCTGCGGGCCTTTTCGCCGGAATTGGATCTCGCCGAAGTGGCGGCGCATTTGAAGGGTTTTGAGGAGATCGTGGCCGGTTCGGCGGCGGGTGGACCGATCGGGCTGTTGGACAAGGCTTCGCGGTTTCGATGGCTGACGGCGACGCGGAGCACGATCATCCAAAGCTCGAGAGTGCATCCGGGTTTTTGTGGGGATATGCCGGGGGAGTTGGAACGGCTGTACGCGAAGATGGTTTCCTAAGCTTTTTTTATGGCTATTGCGGTTTACCGGTGATCTCGAAATAGGAAGCCGGGATGGCTTTTATCTGGGCGTTGGTGAGGTTGACCACGACGTCGCCTTCCTTTGAGCGGACCACGACGCCATCACCGCCTGCTGACTTTAGTTTTTCATAAAGAATAGAGCCGGCTGGATAGTAATCGAACTGCGAGAGCAGGCAGACCTCGGAGACACCCAGGTCCTTTGTGACCCAAAGATCGACATTGGTGTTCTTTATTTTTACGGTGAAGTGCTGGCAGTTATAGGCGTCGATCTTTTCCGGTCCGACCAGGACTACCGTGATATCTCCTTCCTTTGCTTTATCGTTGCGATCGTTTGTCACCGGACCGAGATCGGAGGTGGCGACTTCGTGGTGTCGGGTTCCGACGCGGGTGGCTTTTTTTGTTTCAAAGTCGAAGAGGATCGGGTCCTGTTCCTTTGCCTCTTTTATATCGGCGATGCCCGCCTTCATGGGGTAGATCTTTGCCTCGAGCAGCACTTTGTGCTTTGATTCGTAGATGGTGGTGAGGGTTTTGTTCCTGATGGTGCAGTCATATGTCAGTACGCCTTCGAATTGAGCGGACGCGACGGATCCAATGCCTAGAAATATTGCAACGGCGGTTAGCTTTTTCATATATTGTTTTACCCCTATATCTTATGTCTGTGCGCTTTCGCGGGTGACCGGGCTCCCCCGCTCCGGCAAGTTAAGGACTTTCGTCCATCCACCGATAAAGAGCGGGTATTCGCCTGAAATGGTTCGGAGGGGTTAAACTTACGTCTACCTTCGTAGTTCGTACGAGCAATTCTCCAGCTTATGAGCAAGCCTTATTTTTTGATGGTATTTTTTCTGGTTTTCGGTGTTTTTTTCGTGCACGGCCAGGCGCGGGTTCGGGGGACCGTGCGCGGGGTTATTGCCGATACGGTTGGCAAACTTCCGATGAGCGACGCGACGGTTAGCGTTACGCCGGAGCGGGATACCGCGGAGGCCCTGTTTGCGATAACGGATAAGCGGGGGGCTTTTCTCTTCAAGGGGTTGGAGCCGGGCCGCTATCACCTGATCATTACGTTTGAGGGATACCGGCATATCCGGAAGGATCTTTCGCTGGATGCCCTCAACCGGGATCTGGACGTTGGCACCGTGTTGATGCAGCGGGCGCCGGATATTCTCGCCGAAGTGGTGATCCAGCGGCCGCCGATGCAGATCAGGAAGGATACCATTGAATACAATGCCGAGAGTTTCGCCACCAAACCCAATGCGGTGGCGGAGGATCAGCTCAAGAAATTGCCCGGGGTGCAGGTGGATGCCAGCGGGAATATTACGGCGCAGGGGGAAAAGGTTCAGCGGGTGTTGGTGAACGGGAAACGGTTCTTTGGCAACGACCCCAAATTAGCCACGAGAAATATTCCGCCGGAGATTGTCGAGAAGTACCAGATCTTCGATGACCTCGACGATCAGAGTAAGTTCTCGGGTTTTGACAATGGAAATCGTGTAAAGACGATAAATATTATCACGCGGCGGGACCGGCGGCAGGGATATTTTGGCCGCGGGATCGCCGGCGCCGGTTCGGACCAAACTTATAACGAGAGCATCGCGGTGCATCACTTTGACAATGACCGGCAGATCTCCGTGCTGGAAGAAGGAAATGATATCAATAAGCAGAACTTTACCGTTCAGGATGTCTTGGGCAGCAGTGGGAGCCGGCGGGGCAGCGGTGGAGGGCCCAGTGCGGCAGCCAATCCCACCGCGGCGGGGATCACGACGGTCTGGGCGGGGGGCGCCAATTACCGGGACAGCTGGGGGAAGTTTGACGGGTACGGGAGCTATTTCTATAACTTTACGCATGTCTCCACGAATGTGTCCAGCCTGACGCAACGGTTCTTTACGGACGCTGAAGACACGTCGAATATTACGACGCGTGTCAACCCGGCCATCTCGCGGAGCACCAACCAGCGCATCAACTTCAACTTCGAGAATAAGGGCGACAGCGGGAATTCGATCGTCTTCCGGCCGAATATCACGTGGCAGCATACGAGTCCCAACAGTAGTTCTATTGCTGCGACCGTAGATCAGAATGGGCGGCCCGTGAGCAGCAGTAACGGCAATTCGAACAGCAGCAATGACGGGTTCAATATCAATGGGTCGAACCTGACGTTGCGGCATAAGTTCAAGAAACCGTACCGGACGATCTCGCTGGACGTGACCGGAACGGTGAATGTCAATAACGGGAGCGGCTATTATAATTCCGCGAATAATTTTTATAAATTGGATTCCTTTCAGAACCTGCGTTCTATATACGGCGCCGAGATATCGAAGTCGGGGCCCATCATCTTCCCCTCGCCGATCATCCGCCGCAGCGCCAGGTCCGTCTGTGGCTCGATACTCCCACCCGTCCGCGCTGTCGTCACCCCGCCGGCCAGGTACATCCGCGGGAACGATCCGGGCATCTCCGCCACATTAAAGAACCCATCTATCGGTATCGTATAATACAGGTGCTCGTGCAACATCACCAACCCCGGGATCACCGTCTTTCCGCTCCCTGCGATCACCGTAGCCCCCGCCGGCACAGGCACACCGGCCGCCGCCCCCGCCGCACTGATCCGTCCCCCTTCCATCACCACCGTCTGATGCGCCTTCGGCGCCGCCCCCGTCCCGTCGATCACCGTAACATCCGTGATCGCAATCACCCCGCCGGGATAATCGATATACTTCTGAACATCCGCCGTAAAATGTTGTGCAAACGCCGTCACCGGCAACAAACAGAGAAGGAGTAAGCGCTTCATAACAGTATAGTTGGTTTTGCTAAAGATAAGCAATAGGACGTTCCCCGCTGCCCTCCGCCGTCCTCACCTTTCCTTCCGCTTAAAAATCCTTCCAGCCATACACCGTCGCCACCGCAGCCACCACCTCGCTAAGAATACCGCCGTTATCACTGTTCACCATCACCGCTACTCCTTCTCCACCCTCGACAGACCCATAATACTGGCACCGGAACCCCTCATTCGCTCCACCATGCTGAAAATACAGGATACCCCCCTTCTTGTTGATAAACACACCCAGCGCCGCAAAACTATCCACATAGGGCGTCAGCCGCAACCGCGTATGCTCCGCATCCAGCACCTTCGCCGACTTCCCGGCATAGGAAAGCTGCGTCTCGATGATATACTTGCACAGATCCGTTGGATTCGTCCATAACCCCGCCGGCGCCTCCTCGGGATAAACATGATATTTCCCCGGAACGGGCGACCCGTCGGGATGATAAGCCGTCGCCAGCACCCCCGCCTTTCCCGCCGGCGCCGGCTGCGTATAAAAACTCTCCGTCATCCCCATTTGTCGCAGCACGTTCTCCTCCATCCACCGGTCATACGCTTCACCCGTCACATCCATCACGATCACCTGCGAGATGGTCGTCCCGCCACCTGAATACTCCGACTTGACCCCCGGCGCATACATACTGCGCACAGCCGCCGTATTCGCCGGCGGCATCCCATTCAATACCTGCACCACCGTCGGCAACGTCGCTCCCCGCTCATACCCGGGGAAACCATGCACCGTCAACCCCGCCGTATGGCTCAACAGGTTGGCCACGCTAATCTTTCTGCCATGTGAATTGGAATCATAAGGGAACTTCCAGGAATGCAGATATGTATTGATATCCGCATACAAATCAATCTTCTTTTCCTGCGCCAGCCGCACCAGCCCAACCCCGTTAAGGGATTTGCTGATAGAAGCTGCCTGAAAAAGCGTATGCCCGGTCACCGGCCGTTTCTCCGCGGAATCGGCCCATCCATATCCCCGCGCCCACTCTATTTTATAGTTGTGCACTACCGCGATACTCAATCCCGGTACGCGATAGTAGGCCATCCGCTCCTGCAACGTAAACCAGGAATGGTCCTTGGTCTGGATCGGTGTGCCCAGGTGGGTCTCCACCTCCTTTATCTTTTTTTCTACCTCGGGGGAATACGTCTGTGCGACGAGAACCTGCGCGCTGAGCAGGATAAAAAACAGAAAGACTATTTTTTTATTCATGGTAAGGTTCCTCCGAATATAAAAGTCGGTAATAATCCCGTAACTTTAAGGTATATCCCGGCGATATGCGTACAATCCTGGCCATACTTGCATCGATAACCTTACTCAGCGCGAAGGCCCAATCACATCTTCCGGTCTTTCCCTGGGGACTGGGCTACAGCCAATGGCAACCGATGCCCTTCTACGCCGGTCCCAACAACGCTATCGGTGCCCAAAAATGGCAACTCCGGCCCTCCGCCGGCCTTTCCGCCGGGTACATCTTTTTCAACGGCGGCATCTCCTACCTCTCGGCCCCCTTCAGCCTTAACCTATACCATCCGCTTACCAGCAACGTCACTGCCTTCGCCGGCGTTTCCTTAACGCCCACTGTTTTCAGCATGGGCAACGGCTATTTTACACCCTTCCAAAACCCGGCCTACTCCAACCGCTATGGCCTCACCATCAATCCCGCGGTCCAGGGGGGCCTCATCTATACCAACGACGCGCACACCTTCTCCGTCTCGGGCAGCGTCTGGATGCAGCAAGGCAGCTATCCCATTTATCCGGCCCAAAGAGCAACCTACCTCAAACAACAATAACTCTGCTGCCAATTTCGGTAAAGGTTTTCCATTTCCATAACTTTTCCTTTCTTTGTCCTATACCGATTCTATGTTCAAGATCCCCTCCCCATTTCACGTCCTGTTGTTCCTGTTTCTTGCCCTTGGTCAACTGGCCGGCTGCAAGAACCATCCCCCGAACCCAACCAATACCAGCTCAGACATCATCCGGCCGGTCGCAAAACCCGCGACCGCGACACCGGTCACCCCCTCCCATCCGGTCGACTCTGCTGCCACATCCCAGGGCGAACCTAACACCTTCTTTGTCGACCTGAACGACGACGGCATTCCCGACACGATCTTTCTTTCCAGGCCCCGGCTCCAATACCATATTTTCACCGCCATAACTCTTTCCATCCGGGGTCACGCAAAACAAACCTTCACTGTCGCCGATACGTCCCAACCATGGACAGATTTCGACGAAAACTTTACCGAGGCCGACAGCAACGCCGTTCAAACCCGGCAATTCCTGCTTAGGAAAGCGAAGTCCCACGCCTTGTTGGTGTTGTCCGGATATCTCTATGAAACGGGCCCCCGGCAAGGTCTCACCATCATTAAGCTGGTTCACGGAAACGCAAAACTGGTGTTTGATCAGATTCCCCAACACTTTGACCTCGAGTCGGTCGATTTGCGCGATCTGGATCACGACGGCCGCTTCGAACTCTTAGCCGGCCACATGTTTGAATTTGGAGCAAATTCGGATACGCTGGATGGGAAGATCGGCCCCTATAATCCAATGTATGTCTATACCAT
>Ga0207003_1082_pt1 | contig 21595 bp, 21 predicted proteins | sample Alteio_BWMinCont_89_FD_153474 | JGI IMG/M metagenome (GOLD analysis project Ga0207003, IMG submission 153474) | Enriched cells from forest soil in Barre Woods Harvard Forest LTER site, Petersham, Massachusetts, United States -... | ecosystem: Environmental > Terrestrial > Soil > Temperate forest >...
GTGGATTTGCGATTTGTTCTGCTGTAGCCAATTTCTTGATCCTTTTCGTTTGATTTACTCCGCCTCTGCAAGGTCGAAGACTGTGGTCTCTGCTGAGATCGGTAGTTTGGGCGGTCCCATTGCTACGCAGGTTGCAAGCCAAGCCGCCCGCCAGCGGTGACACGCACTATTCGAACCACATCAATGACCGTTCGCGTGGCACATTTTTTATTGATCACTTATGTGCGCCTCCTCCAAAAATTCGAGATCCTCGCGCGTAAATTCATAATGCACATTTATCCCCGGAGGTTCCGTCTGAATCAACGAACCCAGGACAAAGCCGAAGCAGAAGGTCCAGAACAATCCGCCGATATAGCAAAGAAAAATCATTCAATAGTGGCGAAGCGCCTGTCCGTTCTCGTGCTTCCTCTGCCATTTCCCGCCGAGCAGAGCGATTCCTCTGGTCAGGAGTTGCTTTTGATCACCTGCACGCAAGCAACAGCAGTGCCAAATACGCACATACGACAGAGTCGCTGGATAGGTTGGATTTTCAAGGTAGTTACAGCCGATCAATTCTCGAATGATGGCTGTAGCAGTCTGCCGCGGTGAACTTACTGCTCGTCACGTGCCAAAAGCTTGCCAACATCGGTAGCTACAAGAAATTCGGAACTCCGTGTGATAGCGGAGTCTCCATAGGCTTCACCGTTGGTACCTCGCTTGCAAGGGCAGGCACAGCGAGATGGCAGCCGGTAAGGTCAGACACAAACTCCGCAGCCAACCAGCACGGAGCGCCTGAGAGAAAGACACCGGCGTCAAGTTAACCGACATACGCAGTCTTCGGCTGCACCTCGCATCCTTTCCAGTGAAATCGATTCCGGGAAGGAGCTTGTAATTCACGCGGGAGGAACTATGAGAATGATCAACACGATATCGGGGCACACTGAGGCTAGCTTCATCTCCGCGATCATCAATCTGACCTGCCCACAGTGCGGGGGACGCATGATGGACTACCAATGCGATGGCAGGTGTGGTCGGAACTGGCTTTCGGAATGGGAGTGGGCCGTGCGGACGACCGGGATGTCTCAGGCTTCTAACCGCAGGGTCTAGGCTACACTCTTCGTTCATGCTAATTTGCTGCTGAAAGGACCGTGTCAAGGTGCAGGGAGCATTCACAGTTGCCGAACTCGACCGGAAGTTCGGGAGTGCCGGCCTGGTCAGAGTCTGCGAAGGCAACGGCAGGCTGCCACGAGTGCAAGTCAACGGCGCTTTCGGGCAGGGAGAGATGTATCTGCATGGCGCCCAGGTAACCTCCTGGAAAGCCACGGGCAAGGACGAGCTACTCTTCGTGAGCACGAAATCGGGCTGGCAAGAAGGGCAGGCGATCCGGGGCGGAATCCCAATCTGCTTTCCCTGGTTTCGTGGCAAGGTAAACGATCCCAAGGCTCCAGCGCACGGATTTGTACGCACGAAAACCTGGCAGCTTGAGTCGATTACTGAAAGCGAAGCCGGGGTAACTGTCAGCACGTCTACTACAACTGACGCGCACACCCGGCAATGGTGGCCTGCGGAATTTCGCCTTGTGCATCGCGTCACGTTTGGTCCCCAGCTTAATTTGGAGCTTGTCTGCACCAACACCGGCCCAACAACCTTCCGTTTCGAAGAAGCCCTGCACACCTACAACCGCGTGGGGGATGTTGGACGTGTACGCCTGCGCGGCCTCAATAACGTGCATTTCCTTGACAACACCTGTTCAAACAAAGAGAAGATGCAGGACGGGGACGTCGCGATTGCGGCGCAAACTGACAATGCGTACCTGAACACCGCTGGCGAGGTCGAACTTTTGGACGAGGTCATGCGCCGCCGAATTCGGCTTAGGAAGCACAATTCACTCACTACCGTGGTGTGGAATCCGTGGCGCGAAGGTGCTGCAGCCTTGCGAGACCTAGGGGATGGCGAATGGAACCAGTTTCTGTGTGTTGAAGCCAGCAACATCCTGGATTCTGCGGTCAGTCTGGAGCCAGGGCAGGAACACAGGATGACCGCTGTTATCAGCGTAGAGCAGTTGTAGCCGCGATTCCACCGCTTGGAATAACCACTCAACCGAATTGCGTAGCGACCGCGGCGAAGCCGCGCCTCTTTCGGAGCTTTACTGGACTGGATAGTCGAGGCGCAGCCGGCGTCGCTTCCAGAAGAGCGCAAGCGAGTGAAACCACTTCTGGATCTTCCGAGCGTAACGCCCGAACCAGTTCCTGGCCGGCATCCTCTGAGGCGTACTGCGTCCACATCACACCACACAAGAACACATAATCCTTACTCATCGCTTTTCCTCTCGACGGACGACCTTTCAATCGACCAGCCCAGTCCGCTCACCTGATTAAGCAGGCACAATTCCAATCGAATTTGGTGAGGAAGGTGGCCACTATTTCCTTTCACACGAACTGGTTGAGGGGTGAGCGGGAAAATGTCAGGCATCTCAGGCGATCACGAGCGATGCCAAGGGTTTGACAAGTGACTAGAAGCAATCTGACGAGCGCATCTTCAAATAGTTATTAGCTTTCGAGAAGAATCCATAGTTTTCGACGCGCATCTATAAATTGCCCCATGGAAGGTGTAAACTCCTGGGCTGGCTGAGTTCGCCGCCAATGCTCGCGTGTCCGAAATGGCTTTATGATGGATCTGTTATGGGGAAAAGTCTAGCTGTTGTCGGACCAAGGGCTGCTCAGCAACACTCCCCGCTCGAACTACAGTTGCAAGCCACTCTCAATGTGATTCCGGCGTATACCTGGTACGCCGGTCCCTCCGGCGCGCTTACGTTCGTGAACCAACGAACTGCGGATTACCTTAGTCTTCCGAAAGACCATCCTCTCCGTTTCGGAATCGACATCGGCAGTGCGTGGGATTCCCATATCCAATTTCTGCATCCGGACGACCATGAAAAAACCCGGCAAGTCTGGTCAACCTGTCTGCGCACGGGCAACGCCGGTGAGGCGAGCTTTCGAGTTCGTAACGCCGAAGGAGGATACCGTTGGTTCCTCAGCCGCGCCGAACCGCTCCGGGCGAGTGATGGAGCGCTGCTGTATTGGATCGGGGTTAATCTCGACATCGACGACGCGAAGCGGGCAGAGGATGCCCTTCGTAAGAGTGAAAAAGACCTTCGCGATGCCATCGATACGATTCCGGCGTTAGTGTGGAGTGCTCTGCCCGATGGCTCCAATATTTACGTCAACAAGCGATTTGTGGAGTACACGGGGTCATCGGCGGAACAGACGGCCGGATCAGGGTGGCAAGCTCTAGTTCACCCTGATGATCTTGAGCGACATGCAGCTAAATGGAGGGAAGCGGTTGCTACCGGCAAGCTTCACGAAAGCGAGGTGCGTTCCCGCCGCTCGGATGGGCAATATCGCTGGCAGTTGGACCGCGGAGTGCCGCTCCGAGATGAAGATGGAAACATCGTCAAGTGGTATGGGGTCACGGCTGACATTGAAGATCGCAAGCGGGCTGAAGAAGCGCTTCAAGAAAATCAATTTCATCTCGCTGAAGGGCAGCGCCTTGCCCACATGGGAAGCTGGGCATTTAGTCCTTCAGGGTTTTTTGACCACTGGTCTCACGAGTTGTTTCAAATTTACGGCCTGAATCCGGAGAAGGAACCGCCCAGCCTTGAGGAATACCTGGCATGCATCCATCCGCAGGACCGCGAGTTCATGGCTTCGCTGATCCAGCGTATGCTTGCGGAAGCTTCGGGATGTGACGTCACCAAGCGCATCCTGCGACCTAACGGTGAACTCCGATACATTCGCTGTGTGGGTACCCCTGTAGTCGAGGGTGGCAGACTGCGAAGAATCGTCGGCACTGCGATGGACGTCACGGAGCACGAGCTTCTCACTCGGGAACTCCGGCGCCGTGAAGCTTACCTGGCGGAAGCTCAGAGGCTCAGTCACACTGGCAGCTTCGGGTGGAAACCCGACACTGGAGAGATCGTCTGGTCAGGCGAAACCTATCGCATCTTCGAGTACGACCACGCGCATAAGCCAACCATGGATTTATTGGTGCAGCGCGTCCATCCCGAGGACCGGCCCGACTTCCTGAAGGTTATCGAGAGTGCCTCTGCGGGGGCGACACAATTCGAGCATTCCTATCGTTTGCTGATGCCTGACGCGAGTGTCAAGCACGTCCACGCGCTAGCTCACGGATTGCAGGATGCATCGGGCAACCGCGAATTTGTGGGGGCGGCGACTGACGTTACCTCGATTAAACGAGCAGAGGAGGAGCTGCGCACCAGCGAAGCGTACCTGGCGGAAGCGCAGAGGCTGAGCCAAACCGGCAGTTGGGCGTGGAATCCTGTGACCGGTGACATTAGATACTGGTCGGAGGAGTGCTATCGGGTGCTGGGTTTCGACCCACATGGGCCGCTACCGCGATTCGAAACCTTCTTTCAGCGGATTCATCCGGACGATCAAGCCCATTGCAGGGAACGGTTCGAGAAAGCCATCCACGACAAGTCAGATTTCGAACTGGATTACCGGTTTGTTCATCCGGACAAAGGAGTCAGGGACATTCACGTCGTAGGCCATGCGGTCCTCGACCGCTCCGGCGGTTTCGGTGAGTTCGTGGGGACCGTGATCGATATCACCGAGCGCAAGCGCGCGGAAGAGGAGCTCCAGCAACTTATTGATCTTGTGCCCCAGTTGATTGTGGTGCTGGGACCGGACGGCAAGTGGATATACGCAAATCGGACGGCTCGGGAATATACGGGTCTGACGGTTGAGGACTTTCGGTCCAAGGAAGTGATCGGCAGATCAATTCATCACGACGACCTGGAGAAGGTGCGAGCTCTACGCGAGCGTGGGCTTGCCGGGAGTGACCCGTTTGAACTTGATGCAAGACAGCTTGGAAAAGATGGCATCTACCGCTGGTTCCTGTGGCGGTACAACCCCTTGGTGGAGGAAGGCCGAGTCAGAAGATGGTACGTGAGCGCAACGGAAATTGAATCGCGTAAACAGGAGGAAGAACGGGTCCGGCAAGAAAACGCGCGTCTGGAGGAGCGCACTCGGATTGCCCAGGAACTCCATGACACACTGTTGCAGAACTTCTTGAGCGCCTCGATGCAACTTGGTGCAACCGTGAATGGCGTGCATTCCGATTCGCCGGTGAAAGGGCGACTGGATCGAATTCTTCAGCTCATGGAGCAAGGCATAGAGGACGGCCGGAAAGCTCTTCAGGGTCTTCGTTTATCCGACACCGCCCCGCTGGACCTGGTGCAGGCCTTTTCGGGCATTCAGCGCGAACTCGCAGTTCCATCCCACGTTGAATTTCGGGTCTCTGTTATCGGAGAGAAGCGGCCTCTACATTTGGCCATCCAGCATGAGATTTATCGAATTGGCAGGGAGGCTCTCATCAACGCATTTCGTCACTCTCAAGCCACACGGGTTGAGGTCGAACTTGAATATTCAGACAGTGAGCTGCGCATGAGGGTTCGGGACAACGGGTGTGGTGTCGATCCCCGAATGCTCGACGCGGGGCGTGAGGGGCACTGGGGATTGGCCGGCATGCGGGAGCGGGCAGCGAAAATCGGTGGGCTACTCAAAATCTACAGCAACGCAAGTGCTGGCACAGAGGTAGAACTCTCCATCCCGAGCAATATTGCTTTGGAGCTTTCACTTGCTAATCGCCCGTCGGAATAACTCCGGCCGAACTCTTACGACTGGGGTCAGGCGGTCGTCTCAGTAAACCCAGACCGCTCCACGCTAGCAAGAGCATGAGAACCTCGTTCCAGGTGTTCTCCGGGACGCCCACGCAAGATCACTCGCAGCGACGCCATCAATGGCACCGCAAGGTAAATGCCTACGATTCCACCAAGTTCGGCCCCGACCAGCAAGGCGAAAATTGCGGCTAAAGGGTGAATCTTCAGGTGGCTTCCCATGACGCGCGGCGTAAGGAAGTAATCCTGAATCACTCTCCAAAGCCCTAGCAATAGCGCTATCCAGATCCAGTGAAGGTGATTCACAACACCGATGCCGACGATCGCGACGAATGTCGTGATCCAACCCAATGCGGGAAGGAACTCCAACAGTCCTCCCAACATGCCCAACGCGGGGGCGTGCGGAAACCGGAGAAGGATCATGGCGGACAAGTAAAAGAGGAAGGAAAAACTGCAGAGGAGTACTTGCGCTCTTATGTATTCGGTGAGCATGACATGCAGTTCATTCGCTAGAGCATAAATTCTTGGGCGGCGCCTCGGGGAGAAGAACAACCGGATAAGCATATCCGCGATGCGGTCGCCGTCACGCAGGAAAAAGATCGCCAGCACGGGAATCAGAAGGGCCGAACCCAGCCATTGCGCGCTGTCGGCGAGGAAATGATCCACACTTCGGACCAGGTCTTGGATATTTTCCTTGTGCCTGGCCAGGAATTCTCTAAGGCGAAATTCCTGTTCCTCACTCCAATCGTATTTCTCTCTCAGTTGGGTCGCGATGTCTCCTGTCGAAAGACCTTCCATCAAACCCGGTACCTCATCGATGGCCCGGACGGTATTCCGGGTGAGACCCGGGGCAAGCTCATAACCCGCCACTGCGAGCACAATCATAAAAGCAAGATAGACTTCTACTACTGCCGGCGCTCTCAAATTCCTGAAGAACAACGAGTGCCGCTGCATGAACTTGACCGCGGGGTTAATCAGGTAGGCAAACAGCACGGCAAAAGCGAAGACAAGAATGATGCGCCGGGCAAAGTAGATGGCAGCGCACACGCCGGCAAAGAACAATGTGGTCAGCAGAATGTCAACGATGCGGCGCTCAGGGAAGGCCATCGTCAATTGTTCCTCAGGGAACCTGACGAACGTGTGCTTCCCGTGAGAGCTCGGCCTGACTCAGTTAAGGGCACAGGGAGCGTGTTTGCAATCGCATTGAATTTCAGTTTCACCGGTATCATCAGCGATCGCGCAATAATCGCTGCAGTATTTTCCTTCGCCCACGACACATAAGCATTCGGAGTAGGCGCACTTGCGTTGAACTTGCCCGTTCACGTTTCCACCGTCCTGTCTGTAGCAACTCTCGACGGAAAGTGAGAGCAAAATAAGGGCCACTCCCGCTGACCTGGTTGGTTTCAGAGTCAGTTTGTAGCCGGTTACGTCAGAGGGAAGGGAAGTGCCTGCCGACGGCAGGCTCTTATCGGCAAATGACCCTAGCAGCGACGGCCAACCCCCAGCGCTTCGACATACCGTCTGATTCATCTTTCTCCAAAGAGTTTGTCGAACTCTTGCTGAAATGGTGTACCGGTGTTCCCTAAACCGAGGTAGCGGATCCTCAACACACGTGGTAGCAAAAAAACACTGCATTTTGGGATGCGCGCCCATCAGCGATTTGCCACACTACTGAACGTGGACGCGGCTCATACGAACGATTTGAGGGCCGTACCGGGAGGAAAACATGCTGGGCGTTATAAGTGGATTCAGGAGTGTGGCTGCGATGGAAATCGTCTGGCGCAATCCCAATGCGGTGCGCCGTCACCGCAGGCGGCACAGTTTCGAACGCGCGGGTGAACGCGCCCGTTACATCCTGCAGGAATTTGTAGAGGACGGACAGACCGGTTACTGGACGACACTATGCGGATTGGAAGTTGTGCTGGGTGGGCGGACAGCGTAATTCACCGCGAAGGCCTGCACGCCTGGGCTATTGCCGCTTGGCGTGACGAATGCTTGTCACAAGACAAGAACTCCGCCTCAACAATCAGACTTGCCAGGGCGCCACATGAGGAAAAGCCCTCGATTCTGAGAAATCAGTCTGGCACCGTGAGTGCAGTATGGGAACGCGCTGAGGATGGCCTCGCGCCCACCGTCGCTCCACTCTGTACTTCAGGAGGAGGTAAAGAATGGCTCAAGAAGCATCGATTTCTACGACAACCGAGACAGCGAAGCCGACGCTTGCTCCCGTGCGACCGGTTGAACCGGAGCACGTTGCGGCGCCGGCAAGGCCGAGTTGGCAGAGGTATGGAACACCGTTGCTGGTCGTGCTTTTGGCTGCGGCTGTCGTCTACACCATCACTCGAAACTGGAATTCATGGGAGGGCGGACGCATCGAACAAGTAACGGACGATGCTTACGTTCGGGGTGATGTTACACCGCTGAGCACGAAGGTCGCAGGCATCGTCAGGGACGTAGAAGTAGCTGACTTTCAGACTGTCCATCAAGGAAACCTCATTGCTCAGTTGGACGACGACGACTATCGCGCGCAGGTAGCTCAGGCAAGTGCGGCGGTGGAAGCCGCAAAAGCCGCGATCGAGAACAATCGTCGCCAGAAGCAACTGCAACAAGCCAGGGTTGACCGCGCTCTGGCAGGAGTGAGCCAGTCCGAAGCTGAGATCTCGGCGTCGCAAGCGGGAATTGAGGCCGCCCAAGCCGACATTGACCGTGCTCTTCCTGAGCGTCGTCGTCAGGAAAGCCTCATCCAGACCAACTCCACAACGCAGCAGAAACTTGAGCAGGTTGTTGCCGAAGAGGAGCGTTCGCGCGCGCAGCTCGCAAGCCGTCAAGCATCTTTGCAGCAAGCCAAAGCTGCGCTCTCCAGCAGCCAATCAGCCGCGGACGCCGAACGCCGCGGGCTTGACGTATTGAATTCGCAGGAACTTCAACTCATCGCCGACCTGCATGCTAAAGAGGCTGCCCTCACTGTCACGCAAGTGAACCTCGGCTATACCAAGATTTCCGCCCCCGGGGACGGTAGTGTGGGCGAAAGGCAGGTCCGGCCCGGACAATTGGTGTCTCCGGGAACACAAGTGATCTCTTTTGTCAGCAAAACCAAATGGGTTCAAGCCAATTACCGCGAAACGCAGTTGACCAATGTCAAAGTCGGCGACACTGCAGAGATCCGGATTGACGAATACCCGGGGAAACTGTTTACCGGCAAAGTCATCGAGATTGCGCCTGCCAGCGGCTCACAGTTCGCATTGCTGCCGCCCGACAATGCCACCGGCAATTACACGAAGGTTGTGCAAAGAATCCCAGTGAAGATCGCGTTCGACGGTTCCGAGATCGCCACTACGTTGCGGCCGGGTCTTTCCGTGGTCGCCACTGTGCGCACACGGCACTGATTGGAACGAACCGGACTGGACAAACAATGGCTTCATCAACGATCACACTTCGACCCACCCCATTCCAAGTTGCGAGAGCGACTGCGGCGGCGATACCACAGCAACTCTCGAAGAGTCCGCTGCTCGGAATCCTCGGCGTGATTATGGGTGCAGGCGTGGTCACGCTCACCGGGCGCATGCTCACACTCGGCCTGGCTGATCTTAAGGGCCACGTCGGAATCAGCTTCGATGACGGCGCCTGGATCAGCACTGCCTACAACGCTGCTCTGGTATTTATCGGGCCGTTTACGGTGTATCTCGGGGGGCTGCTCGGCCCTCGCCGAATTTTGTTCATTGCTGCGACCTCGTTTGCGCTGATTTGCCTGTTCATCCCGCTCATTCACAGCTACAGCCTGCTCATCGTGGCGGTCGTCCTGGCCGGACTGACATCAGGCACGTTCTACCCGCTTACCCTGACCTTTGCTTTACGCAATATTCCGCTTCCGTACCTTCCCTTCACGATAGCGCTCTATGCGACCTTCGTTGATGGCGCCGTGAACATTGCCCCGTCACTATATGGTTGGTACAGGGAACACCTCTCGTGGCAATGGATGTTCTGGAATTCGTCGTTGATCACGCCACTCATGATGCTTTGCATTTATTACGGAATTCCCAAGTCCACTGCAGCCAAGAAGCCAGGGCCCGCGCCTAGCTTTGCCGGTTTCTTGTATGCCTCCGCCGGATTTGCGATGGTATACGCCGCCCTCGATCAAGGCGAAAGACTCGACTGGTGGCGCTCGGGAGTTTTCACCGCGTTAATCGCTAGCGGCTCATTTCTTATCGTCAGCGCATTGGTCCGGCGTTTCCGGAGTCCGAATTCCCTGGTCGACATGCCCTACCTCCGGCAATGGAACACTATCCTGCTGGGTATAGGGCTCTTCTTTTTTCGCTTCTGTCTTGTGACCACCATCATTCTGGTGCCGCAGTCGCTGGCCATCCACGGCTTTGAAGCTGATCAGATTGGGCCCGCCGTAATTTGGAGTGCGGCCCCTCTGCTTCTCTTCGCTTTTGTGGCCGCACTACTGCTCCTGGCAAAAATGGATTCGCGTCTGCTCATGGCTGTTGGTTTCGCCTGCATGGCTTTCGCTTGCTGCCTGAACGCGAACTTAACCAGCGCGTGGTCGGCGTCGAACTATTACCGGACTGAACTGCTGATGGGTGTTGGACAAGCGTTCGCGTTCATCGGTCTGGTCGCAACCATTGTCTTACAGGGAATTTTTTCAGGAGGGTTGTCGAAACCGCAATGGATTCTGACATTCTCCGCGTTCTTTCATACCATTCGCCTGTTTGGCGGAAACGTGGGCGCAGTGATTATGGGCCACTTCATCGCGCAGCGAGAGAAGCTGCACTCGAATCTGCTCGGCCTCCACGTTCAGAACGGGAACTGGATCACGGATGCCAGCATCCGCCAGTTGACCGCGGGACTGTTTGATAAATCTTCCGGCCTCGTGGCAGCAACGGGCCGTGCAGTCGGGGTCATCGGCGGACGTCTTCGCCTCGAGGCCTACACGCTGAGCTTAATCGATGGGTTCTATCTGGTGGCCTGGGCCTGCGTGTTCGCTCTACTGCTGGTTGCGTTGATGCGAAAGGCTCCATTGAACTACGGCGACCTCAGCGCCATTCAGCAGCAATTAACTGAAAATCAGGAGTCGAAAGCATGAACTTAACCCGAAACCACGCGATCCGCCGGTGGATCTCGGTAGCAGCCTGCGCACTCGCAATGGCGTCTGGGGTCGCGGCCCAAGAGCGCAAATTAACGCTGCAGGAAGCAATTGATCTTGCTACCCGTGCCAACCATGGTTTGAAAGCCGCATCGTATCAAGTCGCGGCAGAAGAGCAAAACCGGCGTATCGCCAAATCCGGTTATTTCCCCAGTGTCAGCAATGAATCCTTCGCACTTCATATTACCGACGTGCAGCGTGTCGACGTTCCAGTCGGTGCTTTCGGTCCCGCCATTCCGGCCACCAACGTGTTTCTTACCCAGGGACGAAAAACATTCGAAACCAGTGGCACAACTCTGGCGCAGCCGATCACACAGCTCATTAAGATTCATGCGAACAATAAAATCGCAGCTTCAGATGTGAAAGCCTCGCAAGCCTCATTCCAAAAGGCTACGAACGATGTCGTGTTCCGTGTACACGAACTGTACTATCGCGTCCTCACCAGCCAGTTGCAGAAAGACGCAGCCGAACTTCAGATCACCTCTGACAGCGAAAACCTGAACGAAAACAACCAGCAGGTCAAGAACGGCTCCCTGCTGGAAGTATCGCGCGTTGAAAGCAGTGCCACCCTACTCGAAGCCAAGCAGACGCTGCTCGCCACCGACATGCAGATTGCTGATCTCACCATCCAATTGAACGATGTGCTGGGATTGCCGCTGAATACAAAACTCGCCCTCGATCCCAATGTTGACGTTGCGCTCGATGTGCCGCCGCGTGAGGAATCAGTAAGAACCGCATTGAATGATAACCCTGAAGTCAAAGAAGCGGTGCAGACCCTCGCTAAGGCGCGAGCCGCACACACCGCAGCAAAGGCGGAATACATTCCCGATGTCACGGGCTTTGCCCGGTACGACTATCAGAACAACGTGCCCTTGCTGGTTCGAAACTTCGGTACATTTGGTTTCCACCTGAGCTACGACGTCTTCGATGCAGGCAAACGCAAAGCTCTGGTTCGAGAACGCAGGGATGAAATAGCGGAAGCAGAAGAAAACCTCCACCGTGTGAAGGACGAAGTCGAAGCTCGTGTGCAAATGATCTATAACCGGCTCGATGTGGCACGCGCGATGGTGGATGTAAAGAAAGAGTATCTGGCCGCACGGCAGGAAAACGCCCGTCTCTCTGACGATCAATTTAGGCAGGGAATCACGCTGGTATCGCAGCGAGACGCGTCGCGAGCCCAGGCTGTGAAGGCCCGCGCCGGTTTGCTCGACGCAAGCCTGTCTTATCTCTTAGCGCGAGACGATCTAAACCGTACTTTGGGAGTTACGAATCCCTGATCGGGTTCCATGCCCACGCTTCCTGTAACTGATTTGGACACGAATTCAAAGAGAGCACATAACGCAAATGCAGCGCAAACAAAACTCGATTAAATTAGGCGCCCTTTTTATGCTTGCGCTCTTGTTCCTGTTTATGGCGACGACGGCAGTCGCTGCACTGGCAGATCCATCAACCGGTATCACAAATATCTTTGCGCCTGCATCAACGCCGGCGAAGATGGTCACTCACCTCTCCGTGTTTGTCCTTGCCATTACCGGGATCATCTTTGTGGTCGTGTTTACGTTACTGGTCTATTCCATCATTAAATTCCGCGGGCGAGCTGTGGATGCCGGCCGCGAACCGGCCCAGGTATACGGGAGCACCCAGATTGAGCTGGCTTGGACGATCATTCCCATACTCATCGTCATCGTGTTGTTCTTGGCTACGGCGAGAGCAATCCATGCCGTTCAGGATGCTCCCGAACCCGCGGGCGCCATCGAGGTCACTGCCATCGGGCACCAATACTGGTGGGAATTTCGCTACCCGAAGCTGGGAGTTGTTACAGCGAACGAACTGCACATCCCGGTAAGCGATCCCGCGAATCCGACTCCTACGTTCTTGACCTTGCTTTCTGCTGACACCGATCACAGCTTCTGGATTCCGGAACTCGCGGGCAAGACCGACCTGATTCCCAACCACCCGAACGGAATGTGGATGGACCCACTGCGCACCGGAATCTTTCTCGGTCAGTGCGCGCAATACTGCGGGGTTCAGCATGCAAAGATGCTGTTACGCGTCTCTGTGGACAGCCCTGCCGATTTTGCTGCCTGGGTCCGTGGCCAGCAACAGCCCGCAGTTCAGGACGCAAGCGTAACTACCGGCAGGCGAGTTTTCGAAAGCAATGCCTGCATGAACTGTCACGCCGTGGGAGCAACAGCTGCCAACGGGCGCTTCGGTCCCGACCTCACACACTTGATGAGCCGGGTCACAATCGCCTCCGGCGCAGCAACGAATACACCAGAAAACCTCCGTCTCTGGATTCAGAACCCAGACGCAATCAAGCCCGGCTCGCTGATGCCGGCCATGAAGTTGAGCGACTCGGAGCTGGATGCAGCCGTGAGTTATATGGAGACACTTCGCTAGAGGAAGTTGAAGGCTAATATGTCATCGAGTGCGATCACGATTCCGGGCGTCCAGATTGAAGATAAACCGTGGGTTGACACTCTCCATGAGTGGGTGACCACGGTTGACCACAAGCGCTTGGGCGTCCTCTATATTCTCTACGCCCTGCTATTTCTGGTTGTGGCTGGTGTCGAAGCGCTCATCATCCGCATTCAGCTGATGTTCCCGCACAATCATCTTGTTTCACCGCAGGTCTTCAACCGCCTGTTCACCATGCATGGTACAACCATGGTTTTCTTCATGGGCATGCCAATCCTGTTTGGCTTTGCAAACTATCTTGTGCCGTTAATGATTGGCGCCCGCGACATGGCGTTTCCCCGGCTAAATGCCTTCAGCTTTTGGCTTTCGGCACTGGGCGGATTTCTTTTTTACTTCAGCCTGGTGGGCGCAAATGGGCTCTACGGCGCGGGCAATGCACCTGACGTGGGATGGTGGGCGTACGCGCCTCTAACAGCACGGGCCTTTTCAGCAGGCCACAGCACGGATTATTGGGCGCTGGCGCTGCTGGTTTCCGGATTTGGAAGCATTGGAACCGCCATCAATATTATTGCGACAATTCTGTGCATGCGCTGCCCGGGCATGAAGCTCAGCCGCATGCCTTTGCTGGCATGGCTCAACCTGGTCATGTCGGGAATGGTTTTAATCTCGGTTTCGCCACTGACCGCGGCACAGATCATGCTGGTCATCGATCGATATTTAGGGGGTCATTTCTTCGACACGCAGGCTGGCGGCTCAGCCATGTTGTGGATGCACTTCTTTTGGATATTTGGACATCCGGAAGTGTACATCCTCATTATTCCCTGCTTTGCTTTCATGTCGGAAATCATTCCGGTGTTTTCACGGAAACCGATTTTCGGATACCCGGTCATGGTCGCGGCGACTGTCTGCATCGGCTTCGTGAGCATGAGCGTGTGGGCGCACCACATGTTCTCGGTCGGAATGAACTCTTACGCAAACAGTTTTTTCACGATTACCACGATGGCGGTCGGTGTTCCTACGGGAATCAAGATCTTCAATTGGCTCGGCACCATGTGGGGAGGAAGGATTCAGTTTAAGGTACCGATGCTGTTCAGCATCGGATTTCTGTTTCAGTTTTTGATCGCGGGCCTCACCGGCGTCATGTTGGGAAGCGCCGCCTTCGCTTCGCAGCTCACGTTGTCGTATTTCGTTGTCGCGCACTTCCACTACACGCTCGTAGGTGGGGTTGTGTTCGGCGTCTTCGCCGCCATTTATTACTGGTACCCAAAAATTACGGGAAGAATGTTGAATGAAACCCTCGGCAAGTGGCACTTCTGGCTGTTCGTGATCGGCTTTCATCTGACATTCGACCTCATGCACATTCCCGGCCTATTGGGTATGCCCCGCCGGATCTATACCTACGAACCCGGTCGTGGTTGGGACACATTGAACCTCATCATTTCGATCGGCGCGTTCATTCAGGCAATCGCGATTCTCGCGTTCGTCGCGAACCTCATCATTTCTTATTTGAAGGGAGCCAAAGCCGGTAACGACCCGTGGGACGCATGGACACTGGAATGGTCCATCAGTTCACCGCCGCCGCCGTATAACTTTGCGACCGTTCCGACGGTTGCGAGCCGCAGGCCGTTGTGGGACCTGAAGCATCCTGAAGATCCGGACAGCCGCTATGAGTAAAGGAAGACAGCAATGAGTGCAATGGCAAATCCGTTCCCTGAAGCACCGACGACCTGGAGCCTTCCCGACCGCGGTAAGGTCGCAATGACCGGCCTTATTATTGCCGAATCTGCAATCTTCACAATCTTTGTGGTTGCGTATCTGTTCTATGTGGGAAAGAGTCTCAGCGGACCGACTCCGAGCGAAGTACTCGAGACTCCCATCTTCTACACGATCTGCCTGTTGTCGAGCAGTTTGACCATTCATCGTGCCGCGAAGTCGCTGGCGCGCGACAGAGTGGGTGCGTTTCTCGGCTTATGGCTGCTCACCATCGCCCTGGGCGGCTTGTTCTTGTATGGCACAGCCCAGGAATGGCATCGGATGATTTATCAGCACGGCCTGACGATCTCAACGAATCTCTTTGGGACAACCTATTACTCGCTGGTTGGACTGCACGGCTTTCACGTCACCGCAGGTCTGGTCATGCTCTTGGTTGTCGCGATTTTTGCTTTGGCCGGACGCGTGCGGATGCAAGAGTCACGCCGAGTGGAAGTGCTCGCGTTGTACTGGCACTTTGTCGACGCCGTTTGGGTAGTGGTTTTCACTGTTGTTTACGTGCTGGGGCGCTGAGGAAGAACCATGGCAACATTGCTGACAACCGAGCAGATGAGCGAAAGCCCTCGCGCTCCACGCGAGATTGAAGTACCCGCCCCGACAGCCTGGCCGTTTGTGTTGGCGTTCGGATTTACCTTATTGTTCGCCGGTCTTGTCACCAGCTTGTCAGTGAGCGCCCTCGGCGCGGTGCTCGCGCTGGTGGGGAGTGCTGGCTGGTTCCGGGAAGTTTTCCCGCGCCAGCATGAAGTAGCGGTCCCGGTAGTTCCGGAAGATGTCGTGATCGTAACTGAGCGCCATGTCGTTGAGCGCGTTCCAGTCGCGGCGGATCAGTTGCGTGCGTGGCTTCCCGTCCACACGTATCCGATGTCGGCTGGCCTAAAAGGCGGACTGGCCGGAAGCGTGGCGATGGCCCTATTGGCCTGTCTCTATGGAGTGTTGAAGGCTGGAAGCATCTGGTATCCCATTAATCTTCTCGCCGCAACTGTCTACGCAGAATCCCTCAGGCTAGGGCCTGCACAGCTTTACTCATTTCATGCCGATAGCTTTGCTCTGGCTGTGCTTCTGCACGGCATCGCGTCCGTGCTCGTGGGAGTGCTCTATGGAGCGATGCTTCCCATGTTTGCACGGCGGCCTATCGTTCTCGGGGGGCTGATCGCCCCGGTGCTGTGGTCGGGGCTGTTGTACACGATGATGGGGCTGCTGAATCCCCTGCTCGCGAGCCGCATTGACTGGCTTTGGTTTATGGCTTCACAGGTTGCCTTCGGCCTCGTCGCCGGCCTGGTCGTGATCAGGCAGTCGCGCATGCCAACGCGTGAGAACGTCTCGTTCGCGCTGCGTGCTGGAGTTGAAGCTCCAGGATTGATTTCACCACGAGACAACGGAGCGAAACGCCCGTGAACTTACTTCGATATCTTTGCGCATTTGCGGTGCTGGGCGTGATCCAGCTATCGGGTTGCAGCTCTCCACACGGACAGCCACAGAAAGGTGCCGAAACTCAGGCGCCGAACGAGGTCTTGCAGTTCGACCTTCTGTACGCACAAAACTGTGCAGGCTGCCACGGTTCGGAGGGACGAGGTGGCGCGTCCATCGCCCTTGCTGACCCGGTTTACCTGGGTATCGCAGATGAAAAAGCGATTCGCAAGGTCATTGCCAACGGCGTACCCGGCACATCAATGCCAGCTTTCGCTCAGAGTTCTGGCGGAATGCTGACGGACAAGCAGATCGATGTCATCGCCAATGAAATCCGATCGCGCTGGAGCCGGCCGGGACTCCTCAACGGAGCCAACCCGCCTTCCTATGCGCCGAAGTCGACGGGCAACGCTCAGCAAGGCGAAGTTGTATACGGAACTTATTGCAAATCCTGCCATGGCTCAGAGGGGCAAGGCGGACCGAAGGGCAGCGCCATCACTAACGATTCGTTTCTGGCGCTGGTCAGCAATCAGGGGCTGCGCACGATTGTCATCGCCGGTCGGCCGGAACTGGGAGCACCCGACTGGCGCGGAAACGTTCCCGGCAAACTAATGTCAGACCAGGAAGTCACTGACGTTGTTGCCTGGCTGGTTTCGCGCCGAATGCCGAATCCCGGCCAACCTTATGCCGCTTCGAATTTCGCGCAGCACTAGGAGTCGAACAATGTCGAATGAAACTACACTTTCTCGCCGCGGATTCTTCACGAAGATGGGAATCCTGTTCAATGGGTTGATAGCAGCCGCATTGGCAGTGCCGATGGCGGGATTCCTTCTTTCCGCGATTACGCGCGGCCGCGGCAATGGTTATCTCTCATGGGTGCCGCTCGGACCAGTCAGCGATTTTCCGGAGGGCGAGACCCGGCTGGCAACATTTCGAAATCCGTACGTGATGCCAACCGATGGCAAGACAGTGGACACGGCCTGCTGGGTACGGCGCATCGCCGGCGATCAATTCCAGGTCTTCGCCATCAACTGCGCGCACTTGGGCTGTCCGGTGCGCTGGTTTCAGCAATCCGGTTTGTTCATGTGTCCGTGCCATGGCGGAGCATATTACCGCGACGGCTCGCGCGCCTCGGGACCACCCGAGCGAGGGCTTTTCGAATATCCGTACAAAGTTCAGGACGGCATGGTCAGCATTCAGGCCGGTGAGCTGCCCACGCCGGGGGCAGCCATAGCAGCGCTCACTGGAGAGAAACCGTCATGCGCATCATGATTGGCAAAATTGGACAGTGGTTCGACAGCCGGTTGCAGTTGGCCGCGCCCATCCGCGAAGCCGTCGAACATCCCGTGCCGCGGCGCACCGCCAGTTGGTGGTACGTGTTTGGCAGCGCCGCACTCACCGTTTTCGTTCTGCAGATCGTGACAGGAATTCTTCTTGCTCTCATTTACGTTCCCTCGGCCGCAGAGGCGTGGAGCAGTCTCCAGGCTCTCAACCACGACGTAACTCTCGGCTGGTTCATCCGCGCGATGCATGGCTGGGGGTCGAATTTCATGCTCGCGATTGTTCTGATTCACATGGTGCAGGTTTTTCTTTTTGGAGCTTATAAGTTTCCGCGAGAACTGACCTGGATCGTGGGCATATTTCTATTGCTTATGACGCTGGGCATGGCCTTCAGCGGGCAAGTGCTCCGCTTCGATCAAGATGCCTATTGGGGATTGGGGATCGGAGCGTCGATCGCGAGCCGCGTTCCTATCTTGGGTCCGTCAATTGTGAGATTGATGCTGGGTGGCCCTATCATCGCAGGGGCAACTCTGTCCCGATTCTTCGCCCTACACGTCTTCGTGATTCCCGGAATGCTGATTGCGTTCGTAGGCCTTCATCTCTTGATGGTGTTGAAGCTGGGGATCAACGAATGGCCGATGCCCGGACGCGTGGTCAAGCGAGCAACCTACGTTAGCGAGTATCACGAACTAACTAGTCAAGACGGCGCGCCGTTTTTCCCCTATGCCGTGTGGAAGGATCTGTTTTTTGCCGCGTGCGTCATTATTGCGGTTGCCGCATGCGCGCTTTACTTCGGTCCCTTCGGCCCGACCGGTCAGCCTGATCCAACGATTATTCAAACCGCACCGAAACCGGATTACTTCTTCCTCTGGCTCTATGCATTGCTGTCGCTGCTTCCTCCATCGCTCGAAACCCCGGCGCTGCTGGTCGGGCCCGTTGTTGCAATTGTCGGATTGCTGCTCCTTCCATTTCTCTCGGGCGAAGGAGAAAAGAGTTGGAAGCGCAGGCCAATCGCGGTTCTGACCGTATTGATGATCGCGATTACGCTCGGGACCTTCACGAAGCTTGCACAAACCGCGCCGTGGAGCCCGCACATGAGCGCGTGGAGTGGCGATCCCGTACCGGTGCGATTGCTGCACGGCACCACTGCGCTTGAGCGCCAAGGGGCGCTCGTTTTCCAGGCTAAGCAGTGCCGCAACTGCCATTCGCTTGGGGATAGTGGCGGGCAAAGAGGCCCGGCTCTCGACAGTGTTGCCGTTCGGCTCACGCAGGACCAACTCATCCGCCAGGTCATTCAAGGTGGCGGCAACATGCCTGCGTACGGGAAAAATCTGAGTCCGGCCGAGACCACCGCGCTTGTGGCTTTCCTTGAAACGTTGCATCCGACGGGACAAACTCCCGCCCGCGATGCTTCGCGCGACGCCGTCGTGCGGGATGTGAGAGAGAGAGGGACCGGCGGGCAACCGTAGGACCGATCCATGCCACATTCGCATCACGTCGCGTACGGATCTCAGGCCCTACTTGCAGTAATCATCGCTCTCACTGCGGTGGTATACCTGCGAGGGTGGCATCGTCTTCGTTCGACCTCCTTGAACGTTATTCCGGTTTGGCGGGCTGGTAGTTTTCTTCTCGGGATGGCCCTGATTTGGACCGCGGTGGCTTCACCCATTGCTGCACTCGATCACGAATTACTCACGGTCCACATGCTCCAGCATTTGCTGCTCATGACGATCGCTCCTCCGTTGATCTGGCTGGGTGCGCCCTTGCTGCCTTTTCTGCACGGTCTCCCGCGACACTTCGTTCAAGCGGTCATCGACCCTCTGCGTCGATCGGCGCGGGTACAACGACTTGGGAGGGCACTCACCGAACCTGCAGTTTGTTGGCTTGCCGCCGCCGCGGCCTTGGTGGGCTGGCATATTCCGGCGCTATTTACGCTAGGGCTTCAATCCGCAGGCTGGCATCTCGCAGAGCGCGCATCGTTCTTTGCGACTGGCCTTCTGTTCTGGTGGCCCGTCGTTCAACCCCGGCCGAGCGCCTCGAAGTGGCCGGAGATGTCCATTATCTTGTACCTCTTTCTTGCCACACTGCCGTGCGACATCCTGTCCGGCTTTCTGGTATTTTGCGACCGCGTGGTTTATGAGGTGTACTTCTCCTCCTCGCATCCGTTCGCCCTGTCGGCGCTCGAAGATCAGCAGTGCGCGGGCGCATTGATGTGGACTTGCGTCACCGTCGTCTATCTCGTTGCCGGAACCATTCTGACCGCGAAGTCGCTCTCCCCTTTGAGTTCACGGGAAGACCCTTTGGTGCAATCGGAATTGCGCCCTGATGCGCTGCCGCAGAGACCGCCCCAGAGCCTGGAGGCTGTCTAAACATGGCCACTGAGCCCATGGTTGCGGCGCTCGATGTATCCGCCGTCCAGAGCAGTCGCGTTGACAGTCCCACCCTTTTGTCCGAGTACTGGGCGCTTGCCAAGCCGGAAGTCAACTTCCTGATTGTGATCACGACTTTCGCCGGGTTCTACCTGGGCCGTGCAGCGTCCGGGGGGGATTTTCCGTTCGTGCTAATGATTCACACATTGGTGGGCACATTGCTCGTTGCCAGCGGCACCGGCACCTTAAATCAATACATCGAGCGGCGCTTCGATGGTCAAATGCGCAGGACGGCACGGCGGCCGCTCGCTGCTGGCCGTCTGAAACCCTCGCCAGTCCTCTGGTTCGGCATCGCATTGTCGGTGGTGGGCAGCATTTACCTCGCGATGGCGGTTAATCTGTTGGCGTGCCTGCTAACCACTTTCACCTTGTTGTCTTACTTGTTTTTCTACACTCCGCTGAAAAGAAAGACGCCTTTATGCACTCTGGTTGGAGCCTTTCCGGGTGCCATGCCTCCCTTGATCGGTTGGGCGGGCGCATCAGGTAAAGTGAACTTCGAAGCCTGGACACTGTATGCGGTGCTGTTCCTCTGGCAGTTCCCGCACTTCATGGCCATCGCCTGGATGTACCGAGACGACTATGATCGCGCGGGGTATTTAGTGTTGCCGCCTGGCGGCCGTGTGCGTGGGCGATTTGTCGATTGGCAAACCCTGTTACCGTTGCTGACGTTGATGCCCTTAGTTCTGCTTCCCACCTTTGGAGCTCCGACAAGCACTTTGTACCGCATCGGAGCTTTTCCCCTGAGTCTGGGATTTCTCTACTACGGAGCACAATTCGTATTTCGCAGATCCAACTCTGCGGCACGGCGGCTGCTCGCGGCATCCATCATTTATCTTCCGTCGCTGTTCGTACTGATGATCGTTACCAGAGGCTAGAGGTCACCAGGACAATGGCCAAGAATTCGGGCGTGAACGGGCAACTCCACGAATGGTTTATCGCCAAGGATTGTCCCCCGTCGGTAGCCCATGTGGCCCTAACAACGGTGGCGATAGTTGCGTCTTACTTGATTGCCCGGCTATTCCGCCTGCAGGAGGCCTACTGGGCTCCCACGTCGGCGATAATAGTCGTCCAGTCGACACTGACCGCGGCACTGCCGGTTTCCATGCAATATGTCGCGGGAACAGCGGTCGGAGCAGCTATGGGCGCAGCAACGGAGATTTATTTCCCTGGAAGCGTCTGGGCGTGTGGCGCAGCTATTTTCGCCATCGGTTTGATATGCGTGGTGCTGCGGATTGAGAGAAGCGCTTTCCGATATGCCAGCATTACACTTGTGATCGTCATGCTCGTGCCGCGATCTACCAGTGCTCGGTTGGTCGCACTTCACCGATTCTTTGAAGTCTCAATAGGGATCGCTGTCGGCCTGGCGCTTTTCACTATGTGGCAGAAGATGGACCTGCGAACTTCGCCCGGGGTGACCCAAACCTCGCCAGTTCGCTGACCTGCAGTGCGGAAGATTTCCAGGTGCTA
>Ga0207003_1084_pt1 | contig 21362 bp, 16 predicted proteins | sample Alteio_BWMinCont_89_FD_153474 | JGI IMG/M metagenome (GOLD analysis project Ga0207003, IMG submission 153474) | Enriched cells from forest soil in Barre Woods Harvard Forest LTER site, Petersham, Massachusetts, United States -... | ecosystem: Environmental > Terrestrial > Soil > Temperate forest >...
AGAAAAAAAACAGATGCAGAATTGTTATTTTTGACTAGATCAGATGCAGGACTATATATGAAAAAGAAAACCGCCACCGCCGAGCCGCTCTACCTCCAGGTAGCCGAAGGCCTCGAAAAAATGATCGGCGACGAAACGCTCAAGATCGGCGATAAACTCCCTTCCGTCCGTATACTCAGCGAAGAGTACGGCATCAGCATGGGCACGGCCTTCCAGGCTTACTACCACCTGGAAGGCAAGGGTCTCATCGAGTCGCGGCCAAAATCGGGGTATTATGTTCGCTTCAATCTGCGCCGCCTGCCGGGCTTACCAAAAATGGCGGAGCCCGAGCCGGTCGAGAGTGAGATCAGCGTGCAGGAGATGATCGCCCAGGTTTTCCAGCGCTTCTCCCGCGAAGACTTCGTCAATTTCTCCGTAGCGGCGCCGCCGGTCAGCCTGCTTCCCGCCGCGAAACTGAACAAATCGCTGATCCATGCACTACGCGCATCCCCGCATCACGGCCTCCAATATGAGGACAGCCAGGGGAATCCCGATCTTCGCCGCCAGCTGGCGCTCCTGGCTTTTCATTGGGGCGGGAAATACACCGCGGAAGATGTCGTCGTCACCGCCGGTTGCATGGAGGCGCTGGTCATGAGTCTGAAGGCTACGACAAAACCGGGCGACACGGTCGCCATCGAGAACCCCACCTATTTTGGCATCTTCCAGGTCATGGAGAGTCTCGGTCTGAAGGCCGTGGAGATCGCCTCCGATCCACTGACGGGCATCGATCCCCCACAGCTCGAATCGCTGATAAAGAAATTCTCCATCAAGGCCTGTGTCTTCGTCACCAACTTCAGCAACCCGCTGGGATCCTGTATGCCCGACGAAAAAAAGAAGGCCCTCGTGGAGTTGATCACCCGCTACCGTATTCCACTCATCGAGGACGATATCTATGGGGAAATGTATTTTGGCCGGCACCGGCCGCGTACCTGTAAGTCCTTTGACAGCGAGGGCTGGGTCCTGTATTGCAGCTCCCTTTCCAAATCCCTCGCCCCGGGCTATCGCATCGGCTGGACCATCCCCGGCCGCTTTACCCAGCGCCTGGTCCAGATAAAGATGATGCATACCGTATCCGGGACCACCCTGACCCAGCAGGCCATCGCGCATTTTCTCGGCATCGGTCGCTACGAATACCATCTGAAAAAACTGCGGAAAGCCCTACACACCCAATGTCTACGTTATCTTCAGGGTATCCTCCAATATTTCCCGCCGGACACAAAGGTATCCCGCCCCCAGGGCGGCTTCGTCCTTTGGATACAGCTCGACCGGCAGCTAAACGCCTACCGTCTTTATCAGGAAGCATTGAAACACAACGTTTCCGTGGCCCCTGGCCAACTCTTTTCAGCGAGGGGTCAGTTCGGCAACTGCCTTCGTCTCAGCTACGCCCGACCCTGGGACGCGGAAGTGGAAGAAGCGTTGCGCACGCTGGGGGCGCTCATCCGGAAAATGTCCCTCTCGCCGCGGTAAAACCCTTGACCCTGGCCCGAAAATTTCGTAACTTACTTAGGTAGTTCAGGAATCGCATATTTCTCACTAAAAACGATGCTATATGAATCTGGTGCAACGTGTGGAACACTGGGGTGACACCCATCACCCCCAATGGCTCGATATCGTGCGCATTCTCCTGGGAGTCTTTCTTTGCTATAAAGGCATTGACTTCCTGATGAATATGGGCACCATGCTGGCTCTCCTCACAAACAGAATGTCTTTTGGATCTTTCACGGAAATGTTGATGGGCAACTACATCAGCTTCGCCCATATCCTGGGCGGCATCCTGCTGATCCTCGGCGTCCTTACCCGCTTCGCGTGCGCGTTACAGATACCCGTATTGCTGGGCGCGGTATTTTTTGTGAACACTTCCCTCTACCGTCCCTTCTCCGAATCGCTGCTCGCCATCCTCGTACTCCTTTTGCTGATCCTGTTCCTGATCGTCGGGAATGGCCCGATCCAATTGTTGAAGTTCACACCGGAGAAGCCGGATTCCGTCTGAGAAGAGCCTACTCCAGGTAGATCTTGTCGATGAGTTTGCCGAATTTCTCCGTCACCACCTTACGCCGCAGACTCAACTTCGGCGTCATCTCGCCTGTCTCGACGGTCCATTCGGCCGGCAGCAATTCGAAGCGCTTGATCTGTTCGACATGGCCAAAGTTGGTATTATAGCCGTCGATGATCTGCCGGTAAAAGGCGAGTACCCTTGACTCGTGGATCAATTCTTCATGGCTGCTGAACGTAATACCATTCTGTCTGGCCCACTCCTCGAGCCGCGGAAACGCAGGGACGATCAGCGCCCCGACAAACTTCCGCTCCGGCCCGACCACCATGATCTGCTCGACATAAGGAGATTCCTTCATCTTGCCCTCGATAGCCAGCGGAGCCACATATTTCCCGCCGCTGGTCTTGAACATCTCTTTCTTCCGGTCGGTGATCTTGAGAAATTTGTTATCGACGAATTCGCCAATATCCCCTGTATGGAACCAACCGTCCACAATGGCTTCCGCAGTAAGATCGGGCCGCTTATAATAGCCCATCATTACATTGGGCCCCCTGGCAAGGATCTCGCCATCTTCCGCGATCCTCACCTCGACGCCCGGGATCAGCGGGCCGACCGTTCCAAAATGCCGGTCCTTCGCCTCCATCCGGTTAACGCTGATCACGGGCGAGGTTTCCGTAAGCCCGTACCCCTCAAGGATCGTAACGCGCGCAGCGGTGAAGATACGGATCAGCCGCACCTGCGCGGCCGCACCCCCGCTGGCGATGGCCTGGATATTATTCCCAAGCGCCTCCCTCCATTTGCTAAAGATGAGTTTGTTCGCCAGTGAAAGCTGGAGATCGTACCAGAATCCCATCGGTTGGTTGATCTCAAAACGGGCGGCAAGATCATGCGCCCAAAAGAACAATTTCCGTTTCACCCCCGTAAGCTCATTGCCTTTGTGCATGATCCGATCATAGACCTTCTCCAATAATCGCGGCACCGTGACAAACATCTGCGGTTTCACCTCTTTCAGGTTTTCCCCGATGGTGTCCATGCTCTCCGCATAATAGATGGAGCTGTTGTTAAAGAGATATACATAGGTCAGCATCCGCTCATAGATATGGTTCAGCGGTAAAAAGCTGAGGGCCCTGATCTTGCCCTGCGGCAGACAGGGCATGCAAGCCCGGACATTGCTGACGATATTCCCGTGCGAAAGCATCACGCCCTTGGGCGTACCCGTTGTCCCCGATGTGTATATGACGGTAGCCAGATCCTGCTCGCCGATGGAGTCTTGTATCCGCTTTAATTGCGCTCTCTCTTCCGCGGTCGGCGTTACCAGCAGCTCCTTCCAACTGCGTGCACCCGGCACCGGGTCGAACGTAAAGATCTCCTTTAGCGTCGGCACCCGCTCCTGTATCTCAGTAACCTTATGATAGAGTTCTTTATCATTGACAAAAATGATTCGTACCTGGGCATCGTTCAGGATAAATTCCAGCTCATTGGCGGATATCGTGGGGTAAACAGGTACAAGTACCGCGCCGGCACGCTGAACGGCGAGATCGAGCATGATCCATTCCGGCCGGTTCTTACAAACGATCCCAATCTTCTCGACACCTTCCGGCGTTCGGTCCCCGCCGGAGATGCCTAGCCGAAAAAGGCCGGTGCTGAGCTTTTGTACGGTGTCGGCTACTTCCTGTGTGCTATGGGTCTTATAGACCCCTCCCTCCTTGCCCGCAAGCATATCCGGTAAAGGGTCACGTTCCAGATTAAGCGTCAGGCAATCGAATAATCGGGTGGGTTCGGGCATACATTAACTGTTTGACGACAAGTTAAATCAAAATTCTTAGACGGCCACAGGCCGGCTGGCCGAAGGCGAATCATTACTTCGCGGCAACCTGGTAATATTGTCCCTCGGGCATTTTGAACACTCTTCCCTGTTGAAAATCAATGAAGCGCTTATACTCCTCGTTATGGGCGTTCGTCCAGGTCTGGAAAGCCGGCAGATTACCCGCCGCCCCAAAGATCCATTGATTGTACGCATCGAACATCCCCTCCTTAATAACTGCCGCTGATATTCGAACAACCGGAACGGATAATTGCCGGGATAAGTATTGAACCAGTTGAGGATAAACCTTGTGCGGAGAACGGTAAGCGACTCCGCCGTGAGCCCGCCCTTGGCGATGTCAGTCAGGGGGGCCATCGTGCTGAGCCAGGCCAGGACGAAAGGATTCTTCACATCCTGGTTCTTTTGTATATCGTTCTCGGTAAACAGCTTTTTGTAACTTTCCAGCAATACCTCCTTCATTTCGGCCGTCCGCTTCGTGTAGCTTTCCAAATTGACGAACATCTCGCCATAGATTAGGCTCCACACCCTGTTATTGGCAAAATAATAATATTTGGATGCGTAATAATAATTAGAAGGATAATTTGGGTCATCCTCGATACCCTTCTCCCATTCTTTGATGCACCCAAAGTCGCTCTTCGACCAAAGCATTTCTCCATATTCGCTATGGAGCGGACCGCTTTTCGGGAATTTCTTGAGCCCGGCCCGATATAACTTCTCGCACTCTTTCAATTCATCGACCCCCTTGTACAGCATGGCTGCTATTTGAAAAGTCTGTACATCGGCATCCGGCCGGTCGGTAAGAGGCTTGGCAAGGCTAAGCCCTTTGATATAGTCCTTGTTCAGATAATAATTGAAACAGAGGTCTTTCAATAGTTCGGGATTTTGCGGGTCTTTTTGGAGCGCCGCGTTCAAAACCACGATCGCATTGGTAAAATCCCCCTGGCGGGTATATCCGCGGGCAGTTTCCTGCGGCGACTTATCGTTGTCCGCCTGAGCCACAACCGAAAAATGGGCAACCATAAGCAAGCAAAAAATTACCTTATTCACATGCATAATTTTTGTTTGTACGAATCAAATAAGATGTGTAAGCAGACCGTCCCGCAATTTTGGCTCGAACCAGGTGCTCTTCGGGGGCATCACCTGGCCACTGTCGGCGATATCGAATAATTGTTGGATGCTGACAGGATAAAGACTAAAAGCCGCCTTCATTTCACCACTGTCGACCCGACGCTCCAGTTCCTGCAATCCGCGGATGCCGCCCACGAAATCGATCCGTTTGTCGGTGCGGGGGTCTTTGATGGACAATAGCTTGTCGAGTATATTCTTTTGCAGGATCGTCACATCGAGGATGCCGATCGGATCTTTGTGATGGAAGACGAGACCCTTGAAAAGGAGTTCCTGGCTGAAAGTGCCCTCTTTCGCCACGAGTTTATACCAACCTCCATCGACATACAGCCCGAACTCATGCAGTTGTTGCGGCTGAAACGCCTTCTCCACCTTTCCGACAAAGAATTCCTTTTGCAGAAGATCGATGAGTTCCTCCACGCTACGTCCGTTCAGATCGTGGACAAGCCGGTTATAATCCATGATCTGCAATTGATCGGAAGGGAACAGCGTCGTCAGGAAATAGCCCGAGGCGGCGGAGGCGGCGGGTCCGAGTGCCTTCCTGACTTTGGCGGCGGAGGCGGCGCGATGATGGCCATCGGCAATATAAGTGAACGGAATCTCCCTGGCGAAAAGCGCCGTGATCGACTCGATCGTCCCTTTATCATCCACCACCCAAACCGTATGGCTGATACCGTCATCCGCGACAAAATCGTAGATGGGAGGATGCTCATGCTTCCAGGCCTCGATTATGTCGTCAATGACCCCGTCGCTATTATAGGCCAGGAATACGTTCCCTGTCTGCGCGCGGATAGTTTGCATATGATGGATCCGGTCGGCCTCCTTGTCGGGACGCGTCAGCTCATGCTTCTTGATGATATCCTTCTCATAATCGTCGATACTGCTGCCGCAGACGAGTCCCGTCTGGCTCCGCCCGTTCATCACCAGGCGATAGATATAGTAGCAGGCGGTATTCTCCTCGATAAGGATACCCTTTTCGATAAAGGATTGCAGGTTCTCTTTCGCTTTGTCATATACTTCCTGCGAATGCGTATCGATATTCAACGGCAGATCGATCTCCGACTTGGTGATATGCAAAAACGAATAGGGATTGTCCGCAGCCTCTTCACGGGCCTCATGACTGTTGAGCACGTCATAAGGCTTGGAGGCTACCTGGCTGGCGAACTGCGGGTCAGGCCGTAGAGCCTGGAAAGGGACAATCGTAGACATATTGTTTTCCTGTGGTTATGCTTTTTTTAATGCGAATTCATTCATCAGTTCCGTCAGCGCCTGCACACTTGTCAGCGGCAATGCATTGTACAAGGATACCCGGAACCCGCCCACGCTGCGATGACCCTTTACGCCCACCATACCGTTGGCCTTGCACTCCGCCAGGAACTCCTTTTCAAGGGTCTCGTCTTCCATCACAAAGACCACGTTCATTTTACTACGATCCTCTTTCGCTACCGTAGGCCGGAAAACCGGCAGCCGGTCGAGCGTATCATATAATAACCCCGCTTTCCGGTCGTTTACCGCCTCGATAGCGGAAACGCCGCCCAATTGTTTCAACCAGCGCAGGGTGAGCATACAGACATAAATGGCAAATACGGGTGGCGTATTCAACAACGAACCAGCCGCAATATGCTCGCGATAGTCCATCATCGAAGGAAGGGGCCGGCTTACGCGGCCCAGGATATCCTTGCGGACGATCACCATATTGACCCCGGCAGCGCCGATATTCTTCTGGGCCCCGGCGTAGATAAGCGCAAAGCGGTTGAAATCCATCACCCGGCTCAGGATATCGCTGCTCATGTCGGCTATCAACGGAACCGAAGGCTCGGGGATGGCATGCATCTGCGTTCCCTCGATCGTATTGTTCGTCGTATAGTGAAAATAAGCGGCATTCGCGGGAATGTTGTAACCCTTCGGAATATAACTGTAGTTCCGGTCCTTCGAACTGGCCACCACATCTACCTTGCCAAACAATTTTGCCTCTTTGATCGCTTTCTTACCCCAGACGCCACAGTCGAGATAGGCGGCGGTATCCTGCTCATTCAACAGGTTCATGGGTATTTGAAAGAATTGGGTTGACGCACCCCCATGAAGAAAAAGGATCTCATGTTCGCTATCCAGCTTCATCAGTTCCCGGGCAGTCGCCAGCGCCTCGTCAACAACCTCCTGGAATAAAGCGGTCCGGTGACCGATCTCCAGGATCGACAACCCCGTACCATTATAGTCCAGCACGGCCTGGCTGGCTTGCTGAAAAACTTCCTCGGGTAAGATACTCGGACCGGCATTGAAATTATGAACCACGACGCAATTTTTTATGAACGTCAAAGATAAGCTATTGCTCGTCAACTTCTGCGACCCCGCCCGAGATCGCAAACTTCATCGCGTCGGCAGAACTGATATCGGTAAGCACCCGCACCCTGTCCCGCTTCACGAAATACAAATGACCGGCAAAAGCATAAGACTGCGGCACGTATACGGCAACGTATTCCTGCAGATCGAATTCCTGCAGTTCTTCCTGCGTGATAAAACCCACCTGCCATACATCCGGTGCCGCAACGCTCACCAGCACGGATTTCGTGAACTTTCTTTTATTGCCGGCGAAGGCTTCGAAAAAATCCTTTATCGTCGAATAGATCAACTTGATCCCCGGCGTGCGCTCCAGCAAAGACTCGGCGATCTCGACCACCCGGCTGACGATCCACGAAGGCGAGATATACCCTACAAGAAGCGCGATACCGATAAAGACGACGAAGCCAAGCCCGGGGATCCTTCGTGGCAAACCGGCCGCATCCGTTCCAATAAACTTAGGAAAGATAATATAGACCAGGTTAGGCAGAATGCCGTCGATCCAGTAGAATGCCGTCACCAGGATCCAGATGGTAATCGAAATGGGTGCGAGAATAAGCAGTCCCTGCAGAAATAGCCGGAATAGGTTGCGGGGAATTTGTCTTGAGGACATTGTGTACCAGTTTAGAGAGTAAAATTAGGCATTTGACCCCGATCCCTGCGAGTTGCCGTTCACCGACCAAATCCGCCATTCACCGGTAAATAAGCCGCATTTCGTGTATGGAAACTTTAGTAACATTAAAAGTTTCCGTAGTTTTACGCCGTAAAAAATACAACAGGAAAGGAAACTAGGAATGGACGTCAAAGAAAGAATACTGACCAAGGCAGCCGAACTGTTCATGCGGTACGGCATCCGATCCATCACCATGGACGAGATCGCCACCCAGCTGGGTATTTCCAAAAAGACTATATATCAATTCTTTACGGATAAGGATGATATGGTATATGCGGTGATAGAACAGGAGATAAAGAAGAACGAAGCCGAATGCCTCCAATATCGCTATGATTCGAACGACAGCGTACACGAGATCTTCCTCGCCGTGGAAGACCTCGAGGAGATGTTGCGGTACACCAACCCGATGATGCTCTATGATCTGGAAAAATACCACCCCCGCGCGTTTCAGAAGATAAGGGATTATAAATACCAGTTCCTCCATGAGGCCATCCTCGAAAACCTCCGGAAAGGGATCGAAGAAGGCAACTATCGCCCCGAGATCAACCGCGACATCGTAGCCAAGAACCGGATCGAATCCGCCTTCCTGGTCTTCGACCCCGACCTCTTCCCCCACAGCCGCTACAAAATGTCCGAGGTCAACTTCGAACTCGCGATGCTCTTCCTCTATGGCGTCGTCACCGAAAAAGGCAGAAAGCTGATAGAAAAATACACCGAAGAACGCACCAAAAAACTATCTCATGAACAACACGCTTAGCCGTCTATTATTATCCGTCCTACTCTTGCTGGCGTTAGGCCTCCGTGCTCAGCAACCTGCGGGTGCCGCTGCCGTGCACGATTTCTCGGTCGCGCAGGCTATCGACTACGCATCCAAGAACAGCGTACTCGTTAAGAACGCCCTGCTGGATTATCAGATCCAGGTGCAGAGCAATCGCGCCACTACCTCCCAGGCCCTGCCGCAAGTGACCGGCAATCTGGGCTGGACGGACTATGTCAAGATTCCGACTACGCTCCTCCCCGGCGAGTTCTTTGGCCAGCCCGGAAAGTACGTCCCGGTGAAGTTTGGTACTACGTTCAACTCTACCGCCGGCGTGACCCTGTCACAGGTCCTCTTCGACGGTCAGGTTTTCGTAGGACTCCAGGCGCGCCAGGCCTCCCTCGACTTCTACCTGAAAAGACAGGAAATCACCGAACAGGCCATCCGTGCCAACATTACCAAGATTTACTACCAGCTGCTCGTCGGCAAATGGCAGATCGACCAGATTGACGCCAATATCACCAGCCAGCAGGCGCTGTTGCATAACTCCACGGAAATGTTCAAGAACGGTTTTGCCGAGCAATTGGACGTCGACAAAGCCAATGTCCAGCTGGCAAACCTGCAATCGGAAAGGGTCCAGGTGGACTACCAGCTGTCAAACGGTTACCTCGGTCTGAAGGTCCTGATGGGTATGCCGGTCAAAGACTCTCTCCATCTCTCGGACACTCTCACCTACGAGGCGATCCACAACGCGGCGCTGACCGACGACTATAAATATACCGATCGCCGCGACTATCAGCTGCTTCAGATAAACCGCCTGCTCAACGAATTCGATATAAAACGGTATAAAAAGGAATATATCCCAACAGTCAAGCTGAATTTCAACTACTCCGAAAACCAATATACCAATGATTTCAACTGGACCCAGAAGATGTCCTGGTATCCCACTGCCTCCTTGGGCCTGAACGTCAGCATACCCATCTTCGACGGATTTTATAAGGCAGCCAATGTAAAACAGGCCCGGCTCCGGCTCCAGCAAACCATCAACAATGTGGATTCGCTGAAGAACAGGATCGATAACGATGTCAAAGAGACCCAGCTCCGGTTCACGGCGGCCCTCGCAACGCTCGACTTCCAGAAAAAGAATATGGATCTGGCCGAACGGGTATACGCTCAGACCCGGAAGAAATACGAACAGGGTCTCGGTTCCAACCTGGAGGTCACCACCGCTTTGTCCGACCAGCGGACCGCGCAGGCAAATTATTTCAACGCCCTGTATAATGCGATAGCAGCCAGGGTGGATTATCTCAACGCCATCGGAAAACTATAAACTAACCAATATAAAATCGATCGATATGCATAAGATACTGACTGTTGTAATCGCCTCCTCCCTGTTGCTGGCCGCCTGCGGCAGCGGCTCCGTCCAGCAGGACAATACCCTGCAGGGGAAAAAGGCCCGTCTCGCCGCCTTGAAGGACCAACAGGAGAAGCTGTCAAAGCAGATTGCTACCCTTGAAGACGAGGTCGCAAAATCCGACTCCACGGGTGGGGTAAAAGAAAAAGCAAAGCTCGTGGCGCTGACGGCCCTCACGCCCACATCCTTCATCCACTATATCGATCTGCAGGGGAATGTTGAGGCAGAAAATATCTCCTGGGTCTCTCCCCGCGGCCAGGGTGGGGTGGTTCGTGAGGTCCTGGTCAGACAGGGCGACCATGTGGCAAAAGGTCAGCTGCTCCTCAAATTGGACGACGCCGTCCAGCGCCAGCAGCTGGTCACCGCGCAGACCCAGCTGGCCTATGCAAAGGATCTTTACCAGCGGCGCAAAAACCTCTGGGACGAAAAGATCGGCACCGAGGTGGATCTCGTCAATGCAAAGAACCAGGTCGACCAGGCCGAAAACCAACTGAAATCCGCACAGGACCAGCTCGATTTCACCAATGTCTATGCAGACATCAACGGAGACGTCAATACGCTGAACATCAAAGTAGGTGAAGCTTTTACACCCGGCGGCCAATCGCTTCAACTCGTCAATACCGAAAACCTCAAGACGGTGGTCCAGGTACCCGAGATATACCAGGAACGCATCCACGTCGGCACCCCGGTGAAAATCGCCTTCCCCGGTCTCAACAATAAAGAAGTCACCGGCACCATCCGCGTCGTCGGAAGAGTGATCAACACCGGCAACCGCGCCTTCCAGGTAGAGATCCATCTGCCCGCCAGCCGGGAGATCCGCGCCAACCAGGTCGCCGTGGTGAGACTCGAAGATTACACCGCGAAGAACGTCCTGACCATCCCCATTAACACCCTCCAGACCGACGAGAAAGGAAAATACGTAATGGTGGCCTCAACCGATGGCGGCAAGACCGTCGCACATAAAAAATCCATCACTATCGGGCAATCATACGCCGACAAGGTAGAGGTTATGAGTGGCCTGCTAGCCGGCGATCAGGTCATCACCGATGGTTTCCAGGGTCTCTATGAAGGCCAGCTGATCACCCTCCAATAAAAAAACTTATGAGCGCTTTAGAAAATTTTACAGGAAAATTCAAGCACTTCAGGCCAACCACCTGGAGTATAAAGAATAAGACGTCCATCTATCTGTTCATGCTCGTCGTGAGCGCCTGGGGGGTCTTCCAGTTCGTCACTTTGCCGAAGGAACAGTTTCCGGATATCGTGATCCCGACCATCTACGTGTCCACCATCTATACCGGGACTTCGCCAAAGGACATGGAAAACCTGGTCACCCGGCCCATCGAAAAACAGATAAAAGGCATCACCGGGGCCAAGATCAATAAATTTACCAGCACCTCGCAGCAGGACTATTCAGCCATCGTCGTCGAATTCGAGACCGACGTACAAACCGATGTCGCCTTGCAAAAAGTAAAGGACGCTGTCGACAAATCGAAACAAGACCTTCCCACAGATCTTACCCAGGAACCTACCGCTCTCGAAGTAAGCTTCTCGGATCAGCCGATCATGTACGTCAACATCAGCGGAGACTATGACCAGCAGCGGCTGAAGAAATTTGCCGATGACATGAAGGATAAGCTCGAAGATCTCCCGGAACTCAACCGCGTGGATATCGTCGGCGCTCCCGAACGCGAATTCCAGATCAATGTCGACAACTACAAGCTGCGCTCGCATAACCTCAGCTTCGACGATATCAACAACGCCGTAAAAGGAGAAAATCTCGACATTTCCGGCGGACAATTGGATGTCGGCAACATGAAGCGCAATCTGCAGCTGAAAGGACAATTCCACACTGCACATGATATCGAACAGATCATTGTCCGCAGCCCGGACAACGGCACTGCCGTCTATCTCAAAGATATCGCTACCATAAAAGATACGATAAAAGACCGTGAAAGCTATGCCCGGCTTGGCGGCAAGAACGTCGTAACGCTGAACATCATTAAACGTAGCGGGGAAAACCTGATCAAGACCTCCGATGATGTAAAGCAGACGGTCGAGGAAATGAAGACCAGCCTGCCAAGAGACCTGAAGGTGGTTGTCACCGGCGACCAGAGCAATCTCACCCGCACCTCCTTTAACGACCTGGTCAACTCCATCATCATCGGCTTCATCCTGGTGCTCATCATTTTGATGTTCTTCATGGGAGTGGTCAACGCCTTCTTCGTGGCGCTTTCCGTCCCGCTGAGTATGTTCCTGGCCTTCGTGTTCCTGCCGGCGGCGGGAGCCATCATCGGAACTGCGGTCACCCTCAACTTCATCGTCCTCTTCGCATTGCTCTTCGGCCTCGGCATCATCGTAGACGACGCTATCGTGGTCATCGAGAATACTCACCGCATCTTTACCCAGGGGAAAGGCAGGATCAATTCCTCCACTTCGGCAATGATGGCGGCAGGCGAAGTGTTCATCCCGGTATTCGCGGGGACCCTGACTACCCTGGCCCCCTTCTTCCCCCTGCTGTTCTGGCCCGGCATCATCGGGAAATTCATGGTCTATCTCCCGGCCATGCTCATCTTTACGCTGGCCGCTTCCCTTGTCGTCGCCTTCATCATGAACCCGGTATTTGCAGTCGATTTCATGAACCACCCCGATGACGGCACCACCCGCTCAAAAGCGGATATCTTCAGAAAACCCGGCTTCTGGATCGCGGTGATCCTCGGCATCCTCCTGGATCTCTCCCATATCACCTTCGCCGGCAACCTGCTGCTCTTGCTCGTGATCCTCACCCTCCTGAATAAATTCGTCTTCGATGCCCTGATCCATGGCTTCCAGAACAGGGTGCTCCCCTGGATCATGGGACATTATGAACGGAGCCTTCGTTGGGCGCTGAAAGGTTGGCGGCCCGCCTGGCTGCTGTTCGGCACCTTCCTGCTCCTGATCTTTTCAGTCGTCTTCTTCGGCGCCAGGAATGTACAGGTCGTCTTCTTCCCTAAAGGCGATCCCAACCAGATCTATGTCTATCTGAAACTTCCGGTTGGTACGGCCGTTGACTATACCGACTCGATCACCAAATCGATCGAGAACAAGGTCTATAAGGTATTGGATATGGAGAACGGCAAACCCAATCCTGTTGTAGAAAGCGTCATTGCCAACGTGGCGATCGGCGCCAACGACCCCACCAGCGGCGACCAGAGCACCCATCCCGAATTGGGGCGTATCCAGGTCTCCTTCGTGGAATTCGCCAAGCGCAACGGCGTAAATACCGCCCAATACCTCGACTCCATCCGTCATGTGATAAAAGGGATCCCCGGGTCGGAGATCTCGGTCGACCAGGAACAGGGCGGCCCGCCCACCGATCCCCCGGTCAACGTGGAAGTATCCAGCGACGATTTCGACGACCTCACAAAAACGGCCGTAAACCTCAAGAACTACCTCGACTCCATTCAGACCCCCGGCGTCGAAGAGCTGAAAATGGACGTAGACCTCACCAATCCCGAAATAACCCTGACAGTTGACCGCCGTCGGGCCATGACCGAAGGCGTAAGTTCTGCGCAGATCGGCCAGCAGTTGCGGACGGCATTGTTCGGACTGGAATCATCGAAGATCAAAGAAGGCAAAGAAGAATACAAGATTCAGATCCGTAACCTGGCCGTTCAGCGCAAGAACCTTGGAGATCTTCTCAATATGAACGTCACCTTCCGGGATATTGCCGGCGGCGGCGCGATCAAGAACATACCTATCAGTTCCCTGGTCCATATCGATTATACCAGCACCCTGGGAAGCGTGAAACGCAAGAATCAGAAGCGCGTGATCACGCTCAAATCGAATGTACTCAACGGCTATACCCCAACCGCTGTGAACCAGCAACTGGCAAAATCCATTGCCGACTTCAAGAAGAAACCGGATGGCGTTACGATCACCCAGACAGGGGAAGGCCAGCAACAGGCCGACACGGGCGCCTTCCTGCTCAAAGCCCTGGTCATTGCCCTGGCGGCGATCCTGGGTATCCTGGTGCTGCAATTCAATTCCGTCAGCAAAGCAGTGATCATCCTGAACGAGATCCTTTTTAGCGTGATCGGGGTCATCCTCGGCTTCGCTATCACAAAAATGGAGGTATCCGTCATCATGACCGGCCTGGGTATCGTCGGTCTAGCCGGTATCGTCGTCAAAAATGGCATCCTGGTAATCGAGTTCACCGATGAACTCCGCAGCCGTGGGATGAAAACGCGGGAAGCGGCGATCGAAGCGGGGAAAACCCGTATCATACCCGTATTGCTTACCGCCATGGCCGCCATCCTGGCGCTGATCCCGCTGGCCATCGGTTTCAATATCAACTTCGTCACCCTGTTCTCCGACCTCAACCCGCATATCTACTTCGGCGGCGACAATGCGGTCTTCTGGAAGCCCCTGTCCTGGACCATTATCTTTGGCCTGGCCTTCGCCTTCTTCATGACCCTGTTCATGGTGCCCAGTATGTACCTGCTCGCCGAGAGACTGAAACGGCCGATGCGCCGCCACTGGGGCGGGAAATGGATCTCCTTCCTGGGGATTCCGATCACCCTCCCTCTGTTCCTGATCCTGATGTTCATCACGATCATCCGGCATAACTTTGAAGTAGCCCGCCGCCGTCGCCGCTTGCAAGGCCGCCGCGGCGCCGATGAGACCTGGATCAGAAGCTGGTTTTAAATAAAAAAGGCCCGACATCCGTCGGGCCTTTTTATTATTCGAATTCTTTTAACTCCGGTTGCTGGAGAATCGGCTGAGTAGCCTCAATATTTCCAGGTACAACCAAACAATGGTAACCAACAACCCAAACGCTCCATACCATTCCATATATTTAGGAGCACCCATTTTCTCACCCGTCTCGATCTGGTCAAAATTCAGCACCAGGCTAAGAGCGGCTATCACCACCACGAACAGGTTGATGCCGATGCCGATCAGGCTATTGTCCCCCCATTGCATAAAGGGAATGTGAATGCCAAAAATGCCAAGCAGCATATTGATGACATAAAAGATCATAATCCCTACTAACGACGAAAAGATCACGGCCTTGAATTTCTCGGTTGCCCGGATGATCCTGGCATTGTAAAGAACGAATACCGCAAAAGCTACCCCAAACGTGAGGCCCACAGCCTCGATGATGATATTGGGATATTTAGCTTTCATCGCATTATTGATGATCGCCGACAGTCCGCCGAGCAGAAAACCTTCCAAAACGGCATACGCCGGAGAAAGCCATTTTGCCCATTGCGGCTTGACCGATATCGCAATTACACAGATCAACCCGCCGACAAAACCAAAGATCAAAAGACCCATCATCGTCGGCGCCTTGAATGAATAATAGAGTTTCCAGGTATAAGCCGCCCCGGCCAGCACCAGCAACATCAGAAAACCAAACTTTTGGATAGACCCACGCACGGTCATTACTTCACCCTGGCCGGTCTGATCGAGAGATTTTCTGAATATTTTTTCTGAGAGGGTCGGATTACTGGATTCAAAAAGTGCCATAGTATTGAGTTTAAGTGGTAGACAATGTACAAATAGTATACAAATGTAGCAAGCAAACCCCCAGTCTGCTAAACTGTCAGTATTACTTTAACAATCCCCTAAAATTCAGCTTTTTTTATTCCTGTCGGGTGGGGGCGGCACAGGGGCCTTTTTCACCTCCCGGTTACCGGCATTGCCGGTATTGCCTTGCCCCGGCGGCGGGTTGCCGGTCCTTCCGTCCCGGCCGCCACGGTTACTGCCGCCATTTTCCGGTTTTCTACCGCCCGACCCATGTTGCGCCTGATGCTTGTGATGACCATGCTTTTTCTTGCGGTCCGCCTTTTCCAGGGTCTTCAGGCTGATCTGCCCAACCAGATCGACATACGGACTTTCCACCTCCTTGGGCTTGCCCGTACTGACCTCCACGGGGTCCAGACTGTCCGGGATCTGGTTTTGAAGGTTTAGCTGTCTGATCTTGCGTACGCGCTCGATCGTTAGCGGATACTGCTTGTTGCTGTCCGGCAGAACATACCACATCAGATTTTTGAAAATATCTTTTTTGATCAGGCTTGCCGTCCCCTTCGCCACCTGCAAGGATTCCGCGTTTTCCAGGAAATTTTGCAGGGCGTCGAGATAGGTATCCAATTCGTAGTTAAGACAACATTTCAGGCGGCCGCACTGACCGCTTAATTTGCTCTGGTTGATGGAAAGATTCTGATACCTTGCCGCGGTCGTATTCACCGATTTGAAATCAGTCAGCCAGGTGCTGCAACACAATTCCCGCCCGCAGCTGCCGACGCCACCTACCTTCGCGGCCTCCTGCCGCGCACCGATCTGTCGCATTTCCACCTTCAGGCGGAATTCTCCGGCGTAAAGCTTGATCAGCTCCCGGAAATCCACCCGGTCATCCGCGATATAAAAGAAAGTGGCTTTTCTCCCATCCGCCTGAATTTCCACTTCACTCATCTTCATATCCAGCTTGAGCTTCCTGGCGATCGCCCGGCTCCGGACGAGCGCTTCCTTTTCCCGGGCCTTATTCTGTTGCATGATCTCCAGATCCCGGTCGCTTGCCTTGCGCAACACCTTCTTAAAATCCGGATTCTTCTCTTCTACTCCTTTCTTTTTCAATTGCAGCCGCACCATCTCACCCGTCATCGATACCTCTCCCACATCAAACCCGCTTACCCCTTCCACGCTCACACAATCCCCCTTGTCAAAAAGCTGCGTCGTGGCATTGCGGTAAAACTCCTTCCGGCTTCCCTGGTTAAAGCTGATCTCGACGATCCTGCATCCCCCATCGATATCATTGATGGGAAGATTGTTTAACCAATCATGAACATTCAACCGGTTACACCCCCCGGTACTGCAGCCGCCATTGCTCTTGCACCCGGATGGCTTGCCACCCTTGGATGTTCCGCAATTACTACATCCCATATCTTAAATGAATTAAGAATTAGAAAATATGATATATGTGCAAGAAATGGACCCGTACAGGCAGGAAGATGCTACTTGTAAACGTAAGCTGAAGGAAATATGCTGAATACAAAATAACAGTTTTCCAATGGTCCCGGCACTGATCACATATTCAAATCCACGATCGGCCCATTCCCCGAGTACACTTCTTTCACCTGGCCTCGAAGGGCCATGGCCAAATATACATCGAATCAGGCATTCCGCCTAATTCACCACCATCAGCTTCTTATCCGCCAAAATATGATAGATCTTGATCGTCAGTGCATGAAAAAGCATTTTCGCATGGGCATTCCTTTCAATATAATAGGCTGCCCTGTCCAGCTCCTCGATGATGGCCTTTTGCTGCCCGATATCCGCTATCTTATTTAATCTCAATGCGAAATCTCTTTCTCCTTCAGGGATCGGCACCCCCTCACCCTCGATAAACCGGAGCCGGATCGCCTGTTCCAAAATATGATCGAAATAGCGCAGAAACTGCTTCTGCCTTTCACGGCCGGATTTGCTGATCTCCTCGATCCACTTCACCTGGGCGATAGGGCCGTTCTTCAGAATAGCATTCAGCCATTCCCGCAGTACCCCCTGCCAGTCCTCTTCCGCATGCCGGATCAGTTGCAGGGCCTCATGATAGTTTCCTTCGCAAAGCACTGCCGTCTGTCGCGCCTTCCCGGGCTCCAACCCGGCCCTTTCGATCAGGGCCTGTTCGATATCCGCCGTTTCGGGTAAGGGGATCTTCACCAGTTGGGTCCGCGAAAGGATCGTCGGAAGGATCAGCGACTCGTTTTCAGCTACCAGCAGGAAAAGCGTGTTCGCCGGCGGCTCCTCGATCAGCTTCAGCAGCTTATTGCCCTCATTGCCCAGATACTCCGGCATCCACATGATCAGGATCTTATAGCCGCTCTCAAAACTCTTCAGGCTTAGTTTATGGATGATATCATTACACTCCTGCGCGGTAATATTACCCTGCTTGTTCTCCGCACCGATGAACTGGAGCCAGTCATATGTATTCCCATACGGGTATTGTGCGACAAATTCCCGCCATTCGGCGCTATAATCCGCACTCACCGGCTTATCCCCCGCTTTTTTGGGGATTACCGGGTAGGAGTAATGAATGTCCGGATGGATCAGCTGCCTTGCCTTTTGACAAGGCGGACAGACCCCGCATGCATCCGTCTCTTTGGGATTTTCACAGAAAACAAACTGCGCAAAGGCAAGTGCCAGCGGCAGAGCGCCGCTCCCCTCCGGCCCCAGGAACAACAAGGCATGGCTCAACCGGTTGCCATGGACCATTTCTACCAGATGCCGCTTCACCGGGGCCTGCCCTATAACATCTTTAAACATTGGGCAAAAATAAAAAAGAGCGACGTCAGTCGCTCTTTTTTATTTAGTTCAGATACTTTAGGACCTCTGCATCCATCGGCTTCACCTTGCTCGGGAACACAGCTATCAGCTTCCCATTCTCGTCCACCAGGAATTTGGTAAAATTCCATTTGACGACAGGGTCGGCAACCCCGAGCTTATGCGCCTCATCGGTCAGATACTTGAACACAGGCTGGATATTATCACCGATGACATCCCCTTTTTCCGCCATCGGGAAGGTTACCCCATAGTTCTTGGTACAAAATTCGGTGATCTCCTGGGCCGTACCCGGCTCCTGCTGGCCGAAATTATTGGCGGGAAAACCGATCACCACCAATTTGTCCTTGTACTGCTCATACAATTTTTCCAGGTCGGAGTATTGAGGGGTATAACCGCATTTGCTGGCGGTGTTGACAATCAGTATTTTCTTGCCTTTATACTTGGCAATATCGAGTGGCTTGCCGTCAAGACCGGTCACCTTGAAGTCGTATATACTGGAAGGAGCGCTGGCAAGCAAAAACAAGGAAAGCAAAAGTACGCGTACCATAAGATTGACGATTTTGATTAATTGAAGACATCTAAGTTACCGAATTTACTACACAGAGGAATGCTAATGATTAAATGAGTGACTTTTTGGGTATTTACTACCCTTTTCCTGTTTAAAATTGTATCTTGTTCCATCGTTTTAATTGCCCTAAAATACACACCCGGACAACCGTGAGAGAGAAAATTTATTTCCCGAATCTGAACGGACTCAGGGCCATCGGCGCCTTTATCGTAGTTGCGTGCCATCTATCCCTCCTGAAGCTCATGTGGGGCTTTCATGTAAACACGTGGTCCCCCATCCCCGGAAAAACAGGGGTTGCACTTTTTTTCGCCCTCAGCGGCTTCCTGATCAGCTCGCTCCTGTTCAGGGAACAGAGGACAACAGGCACTATCCGCCTGAAGGCCTTCTATATCCGAAGGATCCTCCGCATCTGGCCCCTATACTATATTATCCTCCTGCTTGGCCTTTTCGTCTTCAACCAGGTGCCCGGTCTCAAAATACCCGTATTGTCCGAAAGGATGATGCATGATCTCACGTGGGTGAACATTCTGAGCGTCATCTTCATTATCCCCAATTTCACACATTTGTTCATCCCTTATACCGATCAGCGATGGAGCATTGTCGTGGAAGAGATGTTTTACCTGGTACAGCCCGCCCTGGTGAGAACCTTCCGGAACAAATACTTCCTTATTCTCGTGTTTTTTGGTATCCTTTTTTCCTCGGAACTTGTTTCGATGCTGCTCAGAGGGCTCCGGCTGGACAAACACGTTTCGGCAAACGTCATCGATGCCATACTCAGACAGCTGGAATACCTGGGATGTATCGCGACAGGATGCATTTTCGCCGCGCTCTATAAGAAAAGAGAAGATTGGTGTAAAAGATATCTATTTTCCCGGTGGGTGCAGGTCGGCATCCTCATTCCGCTTGTCGTTCTCTGCTATATCAGCTTCGTGAAGGACGACGAGGCTTATTTCGACCTCAGGATCTATTCATTCCTCTTTGGGATCCTGGTCCTGAACGCAGCCATGAACCCGGCCACGATCTTCAGACTGGAAAACCCCTTGCTGAACTTCCTTGGGAGGATATCTTACGGTATCTACATGTACCACATGTTCTGCCTTGGCATCGCCTTTTTGATCATCCGCAACCTGATGCCTCCCGGCTTATCGCAGGATGTCGTCTATGTCATCCTTGGCATTGTACTTACCGTCGGGGTATCATGGCTTTCCTTCCGGTATCTCGAATCCTACTTCCTGGGACTCGGGAAAAATCAAAAGAGCAAGGTCAAAGACCCGGTTACTGCTTCTGATAACACCCGATATCCGGCGTCGAAGCCGGTCGCGGATTTCCATCCAGGTCGATGAGCACACCGGCGGGCAGTCCAACGCCAAGCGCCGGGCTCCCGGGCTGTAAATGAAAATCATACACCGCGCGTGAATTATTGACAGTGTCAAAAAGCGGGTCCTGGTTGGCGATCATCCCCGTCGCCGTCACACCCGACGGTGCGTTCTTCACCTTCCAAAGGCAATTGGAAAAGTTCACCGCAAAAGGACTGCTCCCCTGCCGGCTCACCACTACCTCGTTGTCCACGCTCCCGTTGCCTCCCCAGAAGATGCAATTGGTAAAATCTGCCTGTAAACTTCCGGCCAGCGTCGCTCCACCCAACTGCAATACGTCTGCAATGGATAATACCGGCTGCGTATGGGTAATAAGCACGTTGGAATAGGAGGCCGCCGTACAATGGGTAAATCGATAGGAACCGCCGCCGCCAACAACAATATTCTTGCCGCAATTACTGATCAGACAATTATTCGCCTGTAAACTGCCGCCGATACCAAGGATGCCGGCATCGTAACTGTTATCGATTATACACTGCTCCAGCAAAACCTTTGGCGCGGCCCCAGCCGGCCCCGCCTGGACGACCACTGCCTGATAAGCACCCCGGATCACCGCGTATTGCAAATGGCTGCCGCTGCTCGTCTCACGGAAATAGATACCCGGAAAACTGCCGGGAAAACCGCTGTAGGGCGGATCGAGCCGGTCCCCCTGGAAATACACCCTCGTACTGTCATATTTTTCTCCGTTGACCACCAGCGAACCATCCACCAGCAACGGCGCATCGGCATGAAAATAGACCTTCGTTCCCGCCGCGACCGTCAACTGAGCATTGCTGTCCACCCGAAGCCCGCCCAGTATCACATAGGGCAGCCGGTTATCCCAACTGTTCGCACCGGTCAACACCTGGTTGCGGAGAAAACGGGCGTTCTGCCCATACGCCTGTAATTGGATGAACCGCCTCACGCCGTTATAGACAACCTCGATGCTGTCCTGCACGACGA
>Ga0207003_1085_pt1 | contig 21156 bp, 17 predicted proteins | sample Alteio_BWMinCont_89_FD_153474 | JGI IMG/M metagenome (GOLD analysis project Ga0207003, IMG submission 153474) | Enriched cells from forest soil in Barre Woods Harvard Forest LTER site, Petersham, Massachusetts, United States -... | ecosystem: Environmental > Terrestrial > Soil > Temperate forest >...
CTGTGTTACCTCATAAATGACCCCGGCTGTTCCTGGGCCGCCGGCCAGACGCGGGGCCGAGCCTGTGACCCGCTGCCGTGCGCTCGTCTAGGGCGCTACGTCCGTTTCGAATGGGGAAGCCCGAAAATTGACGGAGTGGTTGGGGAAAGCGCAGAACTTGAGCAATTCCTCCTTGACTAGCTTACCGCTAAGCGAGATAATGTAGGGCATGGCGACAAAGAAGAACCCCAATGCAGTAGCCCTCGGGAAGTTGGGTGGGGTCGCTCGGGCCAGTTCGTTGACCCAGGCGGAACGCTCTGCCATTGCGAAGAAGGGGGCGGCGGCACGGAACGCTAAACTCCCTGCCGCTCAGCGCAGTCAAATCGCAAAGCTCGCGGTCAAAGCCCGCGAGCAAAAACGGAAGCTATCAGGAAAGGAGAACTAGCTTGAAACGAAAACGGCAGCAAGATGGATACATCTTCAAGGCGCGGGGAATTTGGTACGTCCGATATTTCGACACTCGCGTCGTTGACGGTGAAGTGAAACGAGTCCGAATTGCAAAGCAGATCGCAAAGGTCCGAGAGAAGATCAATGGGGTGCTTACGACCATAACCAAGGCTAAGGTCCGAGAGTTGGCGAAGCCGACCTTGACCAAGGTTAACCAGCCCGACCGTACACCCGAAACGGCCGTATCGCTTATTGATTTCGTTGAGCGCATTTACCTGCCGCGTATGGAGCAGCAAAAACGACCATCTACGGTGAAAGGGTATCGAGATATCTGGGAAAATCACCTGAAGTGCCGCAGCGTAAGCCTTTGGATGCGTGAGATTCGCACTTGCGATATCCAGCGGATACTTGACGAAATTGCGCGGCCTAGAATACTCAGCGCCAATTCCATGCGCCACATCAAAAGCCAAGTAAGCGGCATCTTCTCATATGCCAAACAGCAGGGTTACTTTGATGGCGAGAATCCGGCGCGTAATACGGCCATACCTCCAGCAAAACCATCGGAAGAAACCTATGCTTACAGCCTTGATGAGATTGGACAGATGCTCTCAGTGCTCCCAGAGCCAGCCGCGACAATTTTCGCTGTGGCCGCGTTTACAGGGGCGCGTCGCGGAGAGATTCGCGGGCTAATGTGGGAGAACTACCAAGATGGCGAAATCCAGATTACGCGTTCCATCTGGAAAGGCCACATCACCGAACCTAAAACACGGAAGAGCCGTGGTGCTATTCCAGTGATCGCACCACTAGCCAAGCGCCTAGAGTGTCACCGTGCCAGCAATGGCAATTGCAAATCGGGCGTTATGTTCCCCAACCAAAGCGGCTCCGCGATGGACTTGGGAAATCTGCTAAACCGCTCCATCCTACCTGCGCTCAAGCGCTGTGTTGTGTGTGGAAAGCCGAAAGAGGAATGTCAAAAGATCAGCGGAGGAATCGAGCCAAATCACAAATTTGAGCGAGACAAGATCCTCCCCGAGTGGCACGGCTGGCACGCTGCAAGGCGTGGCTTGGGGACGAACCTGTACCGGCTAGGCGTTCCGGAAAAAACGATTCAGGCAATCCTTCGCCATGCAAACGTGTCTACGACCAACACGTACTACATCAAGAGTGCAGCGGATGACACGCGCGCGGCGATGGCCAAGCTAGAACAGCTCGTGATTGGCGACGAGCACGCAGCCGAAACCGTACAGCATGAAGTTTTCGTAAGTGGCAACGAAGTGGCAACAGAAGCGGTAGGTACCAAATCTGCAGCAATCCAGTAAGCACCTTGTTTACTGGCGTTTGAATCTTGGTGGCGGCGGGAGGACTCGAACCTCCGACCTACGGATTATGAGACCGTCGCTCTAACCACCTGAGCTACACCGCCACGGTGTGTTACAGCTTGCAGTGATGTGTCCTTTATCGCATTGCATCCCGAGCGCATTCGTCTGCGGCTACGTCGCAACGCGCCATGCCGAGGGGTCACAGTAACGGGACGTTCGGGCTTGCACGTTTGATTCTATCAAACGAAATTGCAGAACGCAGAACCGGCAAGTGCAGCGCTGTGAATACTCAGCACCCAAGACGGAGCACACTATTGGACAGAGTCCGCAATGCGCGAGGCGTGTTTCTTCCGATATATCCTCTATATCCTCCTTGCGATACAAATCTTTACAATGAAAACTCTGCATCTCCATCCGAGTAGCCAAATCCAATAGAATATCGATGAATTGGTGTCGGCCCGCAGGATATGCAAGCCTTTGCGGGACTGGGCAGCAGCGCTGCGCATCATTCTTCCCGCTTGTGTGGATTTACTCCTTGCTTGAATTTGAAAGCAAGAATCGGAGTTTGGCGGGTGACGACGATTGTTAGATTGCTTGCGACTGCGCAGCTGTAAAGTCTGAGGGGAAATATGTGGATTGTCCGATTAGCGCTGCGGCGGCCTTACACCTTCGTGGTGGTCGCTCTGCTGCTGCTGATTCTGGGTCCCATTGTCATTCTGCGCACACCCACGGATATCTTCCCGAATATTGATATCCCAGTGGTCAGCATCCTATGGAATTACCAGGGCCTCAATCCCGAGGACATGTCCAACCGCATCGTTTTCCAGACAGAGCGCGCGCTTACGACGCTGGTGGACGACATCGCGCACATCGAATCGCAATCACTGAATGGCATAGCGGTGGTGAAGGTGTTCTTCCAGCCGCATGCGGACATCACCAAAGCGATCGCGCAGGTGACCGCGATCTCGCAGACCCAACTGAGGCAGTTGCCACCAGGCACAACGCCGCCGCTCGTCATCACCTACAGCGCGTCCAGCGTGCCTATTATTCAGCTTGCCCTTTCGGGGCAGAAGCTCTCAGAGCAACAACTGTTTGACTACGGAGTGAATTTCATTCGGACGCGATTGATCACTGTTCCCGGCTCCGCAGTCCCTTATCCCTATGGCGGCAAGCAGCGCCAGGTGCAGGTTGACCTCGATACGAATGCTCTGCAATCGAAGGGTCTGTCGCCGCTGGACGTGGTGAATGCGGTCAGCGTCCAAAACATCATCCTGCCCTCCGGTACTTCAAAAATCGGGGCTCTTGAATATGCCGTCGATACCAACAGCAGTCCCACTACGGTCGAAGAACTGAACCAATTGCCGATCAAGACTGTGGGCAGCACAACCATTTACATCCGCGATGTGGCATACGTGCGGGATGGCTTTCCGCCGCAAACGAATATCGTGCGAGTGAATGGGCAGCGCTCTGTGCTGATCACGGTGTTAAAGACCGGCCAAGCTTCGACTCTCGACATTATCTCCGGGATCAAAGGCCTGCTGCCGCAAATTGCGGCCGGCCTGCCGCCCGACCTGCACATACACCCGTTGGCCGACCAGTCGCTTTTCGTTCGCGCGTCGATTGATGGCGTGATCAAGGAAGCCACCATCGCCGCCTGCCTCACCGGCTTGATGATTCTGATCTTTCTGGGCAACTGGCGCAGCACGGTCATCATCGCGGTCTCCATCCCGCTTTCGATTTTGACTTCGATCATCGTGATGAGCGCTCTGGGCGAGACCATCAACATTATGACCCTGGGTGGACTGGCGCTGGCGGTCGGAATCCTGGTGGACGATGCCACAGTCGAGATCGAGAATATCAACCGCAACCTGGCGCAAGGGAAAGAAGTTGAGCACGCGATTCTCGACGGCGCTCAACAGATCGCAGTTCCCGCATTCGTTTCTACACTTGCCATTTGCATCGTGTTCGTGCCCATGTTTTTCCTCACCGGAGTGGCGCGGTATTTGTTTGTGCCGCTCGCGGAAGCAGTCGTGTTTGCCATGTTGGCTTCCTACCTTTTGTCGCGAACGCTGGTGCCAACCATGGCCAAGTATTTGTTGCGCGGCCATGAGGCCGAGACTCTGGCGGCCAGTCAAAGCCGGAATCCGCTGGTTGCCCTGCAGATCAAGTTTGAAGAGGCCTTTGAGCGCTTCCGCGAGGGCTACCACGGCTGGTTGGAGCGTTGCCTTCACCACAAACGAGCCTTCCTGCTGACCTTTCTCGGCGGGTGTCTGGCTTCGGTGGTTTTTCTGATTCCGTGGTTGGGCCAGGATTTCTTCCCATCGGTGGATGCGGGACAATTCAAATTGCATTTGCGCGCGCGTACGGGAACGCGTATTGAGGAGACGGCGCGGCTTTCTGATCTGGTTGAGCAGTCGATTCGCCGGCAGATTCCGCCTCAGGAGATCGACAGCATTATTGACACCATTGGTTTGCCCTATAGCAGCATCAATCTTTCGTACAGCAACTCGGCGCCCATTGGATCGGGCGACGTCGATATATTAGTCAGCCTGACGAAGGAGCACCGGCCTACGGCGCAGTACGTTCACGATCTTCGTTTAAGACTTCCGCAGGAGTTCCCCGGGGTATCGTTCTCGTTTCTGCCGGCCGACATCGTTAGCCAGATTTTGAATTTCGGTCTTCCTGCGCCCATCGACATCCAGGTTGTGGGCTACAATCTGGACGCCAACCGGGCATTCGCCGATAAGCTGCTGGAGCGGGTCAAGCAAGTTCGGGGAACCGTCGATCTGCACATCCAGCAACCCTTTGATCAACCCTATCTGCACGTCGACGTTGACCGGACCAAGGCGCAACAGATCGGTTTCACGCAACGCGATGTCGCCAATAATCTGCTGGTTTCGCTGAGTGGAAGTTTCCAGACGACGCCTGAGTTCTGGGTTAATCCAAAAACCGGTGTGAGCTATTCGATTGCGACCCAGACTCCGCAGTACCGTATCGATTCCTTGCAGAGTCTGGAGAACATTCCGGTGAGCGGCCCCAGTGGCGCACGTTCCGGGATTCTTGCCAGCCTTGCGTCCATCCGCCGCGGCGCTGGCATGGCCGTGGTCTCGCACTACGACATTCAGCCTTTGATCGACATTTATGGTTCGGTGCAAGGCCGGGACTTGGGCGGAGTGGCGCGCGATCTCAATAAGATCGTCGAGGACAGCCGGAAGGAACTGCCGCGCGGCTCGCAATTGGTTGTCCGCGGGCAGATTCAAACCATGCGCTCTTCGTATGCCGGACTGCTGGGTGGCCTTGTGTTCTCGATTGTGCTGGTGTACCTGCTGATCGTGGTGAATTTCCAGTCCTGGCTCGATCCCTTCATCATTATCTCGGCCTTGCCTGCGGCCCTTGCTGGAATCGTCTGGTTTCTATTCGTGACCCACACCACCATCAGCGTTCCGGCGCTCACTGGTTCGATTATGTGCGTTGGGGTTGCGACCGCCAACAGCATCCTGGTCGTAAGCTTCGCCAAGGAGCAGATGGCCGAAGGTAAAGACGCGCTGGCCGCCGCACTCAATGCCGGGTTCACGCGTTTCCGTCCGGTTTTGATGACAGCCCTCGCCATGATTATCGGGATGGTGCCCATGGCGATAGGATTAGGTGAAGGCGGTGAACAGAATGCTCCGCTGGGCCGGGCGGTGATCGGCGGTCTATTATTCGCGACAGTAGCAACCCTGTTTTTCGTGCCAGTTTTCTTCAGCGTCCTGCACGGACGCAGGGAACGGTTGGCCAGGAGTGAAGCCAGGCACTGATGTAGTTCATAATTGATCTTGGTCATAGGGCTCGCTGGAGTTTTTCATGAAGGTTGAATTGAATAACGAAGTCGAGAAGCCAGGTATAGGGGAGGAGCGAAAACTGGCGGACCATGGTGGAGGTAATCCCGCTCGCCGCTGGTGGATCGTAGTTCTCGCTCTTGTGATCGTGGCAGCGATCGTGGTTTCTGGAATTTTGCCTCGAATCCATGCGCGGGCGGATCTGGACAAAGAAACAGCGGAGATGGCCATTCCGACCGTCTCCGTGGTCCATCCCAAGCGCGGGGCGCCAGCGCAGGAACTGGTTCTTCCCGCCAACGTGCAAGCTTATATTGACGCTCCCATTTACGCCCGCACCAATGGATACCTGAAGCATTGGTATGCAGACATCGGGGCGCATGTGAAGGCGGGCCAGTTGTTGGCCGACATTGAAACTCCGGAAGTTGACCAGCAACTGCGGCAAACACGAGCTGATTTGGCCACCGCAGAAGCCAACCTGAATCTTTCGCAAATTACCGCAACCCGTTACGCGGATTTGTTGAAATCTGATTCCGTGTCCAAACAGGACGCCGACAATGCAGCGGGGGACTACGCCGCAAAGCAGGCTACGGTTCAGTCCGCGCAAGCCAACGTAAGGCGACTGGAGGAATTGCAGGCTTTCGAGAAGATCTACGCTCCTTTCGAAGGTGTGATTACGGCGCGAAATACTGATATCGGTGCGTTGATTGATTCGGGGAGCAGCGGAGGGTCGAGGACTGAGCTTTTTCACATTGCCCAGCCCGACAAATTGCGGGTCTACGTCAATGTGCCGGAGGCCTACTCGCAGGCGGCCAAGCCCGGGCTTACGGCTGATCTGGTGCTCGCGGAATTTCCCGGCCGCCGCTTTCCCGGAACGCTGGTCCGAACCGCCGAAGCCATCGACCAATCCACCCGAACCTTGCTGGTGGAAATTCGAGTAAGTAATCCGACGGGCACCTTGCTGAGCGGGGCCTATGCCGAAGTGCACCTGAAGCTGCCGACCGCGGCTTCAGCCTTCATACTTCCGGTAAACACGCTGCTATTTCGGGCGGAAGGGCTTCGCGTGGCGGCCATTACCGACGGACGGCACGCCGAACTTAGGCCAATCACGCTGGGCCATGATTTCGGCTCCGAGGTCGAGGTGATTGCCGGGTTGACCGGCGACGAATCCATCGTCATCAATCCACCGGACTCGATCGTGACGGGAGAAGAAGTCCGCATCGCACAGCCAGCGGCTTCAGGAGAATCCCAGCAGTGATCGGCTTGCGGCACTCGCGTGCGACTGTTGGAAAGCTCCGGCCAGGGATTATGGGTGGGGCACTGTTCACCGGCCTGTTGCTTCTGGGCGGCTGCGCAGTCGGTCCACGCTATTCGCGTCCTCCGGCCCCGGTCCCCACGGATTACAAAGAAACCCCGCAGAACTGGAAACCGGCGCAGCCCGCCGATCAGACCCTGCGAGGAAAATGGTGGGAGATTTATCGGAATCCGGAACTCAACGCGCTCGAAGAGAAAATCAATATCTCGAACCAGAGTTTGAAGGCTGCGCAAGCTCAATTTGCGCAGGCGCGCGCGACTGTGCGTTACAATCGCGCCGACTACTATCCCACCGTCACGGCGGGAGTCTCCGCCGCGCGGGAGCGCCTTTCCGGGAATCGCCCGCTGGCACAGGTTACAGGTGTCACTACCACCAACGACCTCGTTATTCCCGTGGACATGTCCTATGAGCCTGACGTTTGGGGAAGAGTGCGGCGCACGGTTGAGGCTGCCCGCGCAAATGCTCAAGCCAGCTTGGCGGACCTTGAGTCGGTGAGCCTGAGCGTGCGTGCTGAATTGGCGGTTGATTATTTCGCAGCGCGGGAATTGGACTCCGAAGCGCAGTTGCTGGATTCCACCGTCGCCAGTTACGTGAAACAACTGGAACTCACCGAGAATCGCTACACGGGCGGGGTTGCGTCGCAAGTAGATGTGGCGCAGGCGCAAACCCAACTGGAAACAGCACGCGCGCAGGCCATTGATGTACGAGAGCAGCGGGCCCAGTTTGAACATGCAATTGCAGTTCTCATTGGAGAGCCCGCTTCGACTTTCAACCTGCCGGTTGCCCTGCTAACCGCAGCCCCGCCAGTGATCCCGCCGGGATTGCCGTCTGAATTGCTGGAGCGCCGGCCTGACATCGCTGCCAACGAACGCCTGATGGCAGCGGCCAACGCGCAGATTGGAGTGGCGAAGGCCGCATACTTTCCATTGTTCAATCTGTCGCCAAGCGCTGGCTTTGAAAGCACGACGATCACGAACTGGCTTTCCAGTCCCAGCGCCTTCGCCTTCGTGGGAGCTTCGGCGGTCGTGACTGCGTTCGACGCCGGACGCCGCCGCGCTGCCAGCGACCAGGCTCGCGCCGCCTACGATCAAACCGTGGCCAATTACCGTCAAGACGTGCTGACCGCCTATCAGGAAGTGGAGGACAATCTGGCCGCCTTGCGCCTGCTGGAGGATGAATCCAACACCCAAACCCGAGCTGTAGCGGCGGCGCAACATTCGCTGGCGCTTTCGAACAATCGCTATCGAGGCGGCGTGACCACCTATCTCGAGGTCATCACGGCGCAAACCACGGCGCTCTCTAACGAGCGCACGGCGGTCCAGATTTCCGGACGCCGCATGGTGGACAGCGTTCTCCTGATCAAGGCTTTGGGCGGTGGTTGGAATGCGGCCAGTTTGTCTACGGTAAAGATGGAATCGCATACTCCCGTTCCACCCGGCCAATGAGCGCGGGAAGAAACGAACCGACTCCTCTATTGCAACTCCTTCTCAGAAAATTGACACTGATGGCATGAAGGCCATTGCAGTCATTCCGGCGCGGCTTGCATCAACCAGGCTACCGCGTAAAATGCTGCGCCAGATTGCCGGCCAACCTCTGCTTGCCCGCGTGTACGAAGGCGTTCGATCCTCTCCGTTGTTGGACGAAGTCATTGTGGCCACGGATTCGGACGAGATCCTGCAACTCTGCCGCCAGCACGGCTGGAATGCGTGCATGACTTCGGCGGCGCATCGTAGTGGCACAGAGCGTGTGCGCGAAATTTCAGATTCGGTGACGGCCGATGTCTACCTCAACATTCAGGGAGACGAGCCGCTGACCCGGGCCGAGCACATTGCGGCTCTGCTCGACCTGATGCGAGAACCGAATGTTCAGGTGGGAACGTTAAAGACTCCAGCGTCACCGGAGGACATCAACAATCCCAACGCGGTGAAGGTCGTCACCGACGCTGCCGGAAGAGCGCTCTATTTTTCGCGGGCCACCATTCCCTATGACCGCGACGGCGCGAACCCCTTCTATTACAAACATCTCGGCTTCTACGCCTATCGCAAAGCGGCGCTCGACCGCTTCTGCGTGTTGCCCGAGTCGTCACTGGAACGCAGCGAACGTCTGGAGCAGTTGCGCTTCCTGGAAAACGGCATTCCGATCCACGTGGCAGAGACGCCCTACGATACCGTTGGAGTAGACACTGAGGAGGATCTGCGCCGAGTGGAGAAGATTCTCAAGCAGCGCGAGACGTAGCAAGCTGCGCCTCTACTGGACATTCTATTTCCGCGAGGCCGTTTGCAGTTTCGCCCACGCCTCTGCTGCGGCCACCCGGCGGGAAATCGCGGGATGCGATTGGAAAAACCATTCCACCCACCGAGAGGGTGATCGCTCCGCCAGATTCTGCTCGACCAACTTGTTCATGGACGAAATAAACGGCTCCACGCGGGCAATGGATTGGAATGCGTAGCGATCGGCCTGGCGTTCGTTGAAGCGAGAAAACGCGTTCAACGCTGGCAGCAGGACGAACGACAGCACGGTCGAAACCAGCACCAGCAGCGGCAGGTTGGCAAAGTCGGACACCGTTTCGAACATGTGGGTTCGTTCCACAGCATAGTGCAGCACCCAGTTTGCCGCCCAGAATCCAACCAGCGTAACCCCCGCCTGCACCGCGATGCTCTTCAGAATATGCCGGTGCACGTGATGTCCGAGTTCATGTGCCAGCACTGCTTCGATCTCATCGGCCGAGTATTGTCCGAGGAGCGTGTCCGCGAGGATGATCCGCCGCGTGTTGCCCAGTCCGGTCAAGGCGGCGTTGGCCTTCTTGCTCTTCTCCGACAGATTCCATTTGTAGACGCCACGGACCCGCGTTCCAGCACGCTCGCTGAGTGCGACAAGGCGGGACTTGAGCTCGGCATTGTCGAGCGGCTCGAATTTATAGAAGACGGGAAACAGAACCACCGGCGCAAGCTGGGCCATCAGCACGAACAATCCCAGGAAAGCCGCCCACGCGATCAGCCACCAATGTTCTGGAAACTGCCGAATAATAAAGTAAAGCAACTCGGTCACAATCGACGCCAGCGCCACGCCCACCAGAAATCCCTTGGTTTCGTCCCATACCCACGCCCGCAATTTTTGATTGGAGAGATTGTAGCGATGCTCCACCCGAAATCCGTAGTAATCGAGTCCGAGTCCCACCAGTTTGCCAATCGCCATGAGCATCAAGACATACAAAAACACCGCGAGGGTGTAATGTTCGTAAGCGCCGTGCATGGCAAAATCGCGCAGCGTGCCGTTCCATCCCGTTGCCAGCAGCACGATCACCAACAGCAGGCCGAGGACGAAATCGGCCACACCCAGCCATCTCCGAATGCGGTTGTAGCGCCGCGCTTCAGGCGAATCGGTGGGCGTGGAGATTGTACTGACTGCAGTGCTCATGTGTGTTTTTGATTATCTTACTCGGGAACTCTAAATGCGAGACACAAAAGTGCAGTGGGCGATGGAGTGACTTCTGCTCCCTATCCGCCTTTGACAAAGGTCTCGGCGCTGGACAGGATTTCGTTCACTAGTTCGGGCGACGCGGCCTCCGCATATACACGTAACAGCGGCTCCGTTCCTGAGGCGCGGAACAGTACCCACGCCTCCGCGCCATTGCCGTTCGTCGGCGCATCGAGAAAAAACTTTATCCCGTCCAGGCCCTCTTTCTTTAAGACGGCGTAACTGCCCAAACGTTTGGTTCCATCGGACCGTGCTCGCAGAATTGCCTGTTGCTTCACGTCCTCCGGAATGTGAAGATCGCGGCGTCCGTAGTAGTGCGAACCATACTCGCGTTGCAGATCCGCTACCAACTGGCCCAGCGGCTTGCGTTCGTCGGCCATAACATTGGCCAGCAGCAGCGAATTCAGAAGGCCGTCGCGTTCCGGCAAAAATCGCGAATAGCCGATGCCGCCCGACTCTTCCCCGCCGATGACAATTTCCCGCTCCATCATCAGATCAGCGATGTACTTAAAACCGATGGGGCACTCGTTCAGTTTCCGGCCGTGTTTGGCCGCAATACGATCGACCATGCGCGTGCTGTTGAAAGCGCGCACTACTTCTCCGGGCCATTTCTTTCTTACCAAAAGCCATTGCAGGAGAACGGAAAAAATCTTGTGGGAATCGACAAAGCTGCCGTCTTCGGCCACAGCGCCGATGCGGTCCGCGTCGCCGTCGGTCGCCAACCCGGCGTCACAGCCCTCTTTCACCACGGTTTGCTGCAGCATCGCCACATGAGGGATGATCGGTTCGGGATTAATGTCTGGAAACAGCGGGTTCAATTCCTGGCGGATGGCCACATGCCGAATCCCGTGTTCGTTGAAAATCCTGCTCAACACACCGCGCCCCGAACCGTACATCGAATCCACAACAAACTTGAAATTCGCCTTGGCGATGGCGTCGAGGTCGGCAAAGCGGCTGATGGCTTCGACGTACGCAGGCTTCAAATCAACTTCTTCAATCGCAGCTTCTTGACCAACGGGAATCGCGCCAGCAGCTGACTCGTCTTCGATCCTCTTCATGATCGATGGCGTACCCGAACCGCCAAACTTGCCCTTGAACTTCACTCCATTCCAGTTCCACGGGTTATGGCTCGAGGTAATAACCACGCCACCAGCAGCGCCGCGTTGTTTCACGGCAAAAGAGATCGCGGGCGTGGGCGCGTAATCGTTGGCCAGCTTGACCGGGACCCCGGCTCCAGCCATGACTTCGGCCGCGACCCGGGCAGCCTGCGGTGAGATGAACCGGGTGTCGTAGCCGACAATTAGCCCGCGGCTCGCATCTTCGTGCTTGAGAACGTAGGCTGCAATCGCGCCCGCCACGCGGCGTACGTTGTCAAAAGTGAAATCGTCGGCGATGATGCCCCGCCAACCGTCGGTGCCGAACTTGATGGGAGTGGTCATTTGGTCTTTAGTCGTTGGTCTTTTAGTCATTAGTCAATGGTCGTTGGTCGTTCGCAGGATGTTTCTTGGTTTTGCCGGCGACCAATGGCCAACGACCTCTTTCCGCTACACCAATTTGTGCAATTTCTTCTGATCCAAGTATTTCACAATCTTCCCGACATCCTGGGCTTGGTCGCGGGTGGTGATCAGCAGCGCGTCATCCGTCTCCACGACTACCAGATTATTCACTCCGACGGCCGCGACGAATTTACCCGGCGCGTGAATGTAATTCCCCGCCGCATCCAGGGTGAACCTGCCTTCACTGGAGATCAGGTTGCCGTCTGCCGATTTGCTCTTGGCGACGTGATGCTCGTGAAGTGCTGTCCATGATCCCAGATCGTTCCACCCAAAATCTGCGGGCAGGCAGAAGATGTTGGAATTCTCGTCGCCTTTCGAGGATCGCGGCTCGAGCACGGCGTAGTCAATGCTGATGTTTTCGCACTTGGGATACAGCCGGCGAAAGATTTCCGCAAATTTCCGCGTGCCAAACGCATCCGCGATCTGCTCGAGGATGGGCGCGGTTTTCGGCAGATGCTCGCGTAAAGCATGGGCCAGGGTTCGCGCACTCCAAAGAAACATGCCGCTATTCCAGAAGTAGTTTCCCTCTTCGAGGAATCTGGCCGCACGTTCGGCATAGGGTTTCTCGGTGAAACGGCGCACCCGAAAGGCCTCCGTCTCCGTCGGTGCGCCGGTTTTGATGTAACCGTATCCCGTCTCGGCGCGCGTCGGGCGAATTCCCAGCACCACAATGTTCTCGCCGGCAGCGGCAATCTCGATGCCTTTTTCCAAAACCTGGAGGTAGCGTTTTTCGTCTCCAATTACGTGATCAGAAGGGAACATCCCAATCACCGCATCGGGATGGCTTTGCAGCAGAATAAAAGCGGCTAAGCCAATAGCCGGCGCGGTATTTCGTCCGACTGGTTCGGCGATGATCTGCGGTTTGTTGAGCCGCGGAATCTGGCGCGCGATTTCGCTCCGCGAGTCCTCATTTGTGATAATCCAAAAACGCTTGGCCGGAGCCAGCGGCAGCAATCGCGAGACGGTCTGCTGAATCATGGTTTGCTTGCCGTCGAGCGCCAGCAATTGCTTGGCTCGGCGCTTGCGGCTCAACGGCCAAAACCGCGTCCCACGCCCGCCGGCGAGGATCACAGGGTAGAAATTTGTTTTCAAGACAGAGTCACGCGGCTTTCCCATCGTCGGTTATATCCTGGTCGCCGGCTCCGGCAGCGCCAAGCCGGGCAAATTCGCCTTCAAGAATTCCACCGCCCACTGCGGACGCACGGAAAATTCGCCGACCGAAGCGGGCACAACCACCGCATCTCCCTTGGCCAGGGTAACCGGTTCCGCACCGCGCGCTTCGACCACGCCGCAACCCTCGACCGCAACCAGTATCTGAACTGAAGTCTTGTCGGCATCGTCTGTCGTCCGAAATTTCTGAGGCTCTTTCAATTCAAACAGCTCTACCACGAAAAACGACGACGCCACCAGCGGCGACCGGCGATTCTTTGTTCCATCGACCACCGTCGGCGCCGGTCGGAGCACCTTCCCGGAAGACACTCTCTCCTTCACCGCTGCCAGACCTTCTTTCAGATGCAACTCGCGCGGCCGGCCATAATCATACAAGCGATAAGTGGTGTCCGACTGCTGCTGGGTTTCCACGATGATCGAGCCCGGCCCCAGCGTGTGCACGGTTCCGCCGGCAACGTAAATCATTTCGCCGGGGAAGATGTTAATCCAGTTCAGCAACTCCTCCGCACGCTGCTGGTGGATCGCCTGCTCAAATTGCGCATGCGTAACTCCTTGCTTCAGGCCCAAAGCGATTTGCGACCCGGGCTTAGCATGAGCTACATACCAGCACTCAGTCTTGCCGCAGGGTTCACCCACTCGTCGTGCCGCTTCGTCATCGGGATGGACTTGCACCGAAAGCTTTTCATGGGGAAAGAGAAATTTCAACAGCAACGGAAAGCGCCTCGGATCAGGAGCGGCTTCGCCGACAAGTTCCCTCCCGACTTGCGAGCTCAACTCGGCCAGCGACTTTCCCCGCAAATGCCCGTTCGCAACTTTGCAGTGATCGCCCGTAAGCCATGACTCTCCGATCCTTTCGTCGAAACGATGATTGGGATAAATGGGGGACAGGTCAGTCGTACCCCAGGGACGCGGGTCAAAGACGGGCGACATTAGAAGTGGATAGAGGCCAGTCATGCAGTGGTTGTGGCGCGGAACTCAAGATCACCAAGGCGACCGGGAACATCAGTGGTCAGTTGCCAGTTCCCGGTCCTCAGAAACGGCGGCTCACAGGCCCGCAAGAAACTTCCGCACGCGCTGCAGCCCGCGGTCCAACTCCGCCACCGACGTAGCATAGGAAACGCGGATGTGGTCGCGGGTTCCGAAGCCCTCGCCGGGAACCGTGGCCACGTGCGCCTCGCGCAACAATTTTCCTGCCAGGTCAGAAGCCGATTTCACTCCGCCGCGCCCAAAAAACGCAGACACATTCGGATAGGCATAGAACGCGCCCTCGGGCAGCGCACACTTCACCCCAGGAATCGACCGCAGCCCGTTGACCACGTGGTCGCGCAAGTTGATGTACTCCGCCCGCATATCGGCCACGCACTGCTGCGGTCCACGAAGCGCGGCTACCGCAGCCTTCTGCACAATCGACGTCGGATTCGAAGTCGATTGACTCTGCAACTTCTGCATCGCACTCACGACCGCAGCCGGCCCAAGCGCATACCCAAGCCTCCAGCCAGTCATCGCATAAGTCTTGGAGAGTGAACCTACGATTAGCATTCTTTCGCGGAACTCGCGCAGCGATCCTACCGAGAATCGCTTGGGCGTGTAGTTCAGATAAACGTAGCACTCATCGGATATCACCCAAATGCCACGCTCGTGCGCCAGACGCACCACTTCAGTCAGATCTTCCGGAGACATCACCGCGCCCGAGGGGTTCGAAGGCGAGTTCAAGATAATAAGCTTGGTCCGAGGAGTCACAAGGCGTTCGATCATCTCCGCGGTGACTCGAAAGCCCTGAGCCTCGTCGCTTTCCAGCAGCACGCAATTTCCGCCGGCGTAACGGACGATGTCCTTGAACGAAACCCAGTACGGAACCGGCAGGATCACTTCATCCCCGTGGTCGACCAGCACCTGCACGGCATTGAACAACCCGTGCTTGCCGCCGACCGAAGCAATCGATTCTTCCCGCCGGTAATCCGAATCGAAATCCACGGCGTGACGATGCACAATAGCGTCGCGCAGCTCCGTCGTCCCACCCACCGCCGTGTACTTTGTAAAATTGCCTTGAATGGCCGCGATGCCGGCATCCTTGATGTGCTGGGGCGTAGCAAAGTGTGGCTCACCCGCTCCGAAATCGACCACGTCGATCCCTTGCTGGCGCAGCTTGTCGGCCTCAGCCACCACCGCCATAGTTGCGGAGGGCTCGATGCGGTTGATCCGCTCAGTGAGTTTCAGCGCGAGAGTCGCTTCTGTGACTGCAGTCATACTCGTTTCCTCGACGTCGGTTTTCTGGCGTTTGCCAGTTTGATCGCTGGGTCCAGCTTTTCCTTCAGCCGTTGTTCAACTAATTCCGGAACCAGGTCCGTGACCGAGCCACCCAATTGGGCGATTTCCCGCACCAGCCGGGAACTCAAATAAGAATACTGTTCCGCCGGCATCATGAATACAGTTTCCAGGTCGGGCTGCAATTTCCGGTTCATCAACGCCATCTGCAATTCGTATTCGTAATCGCTAATGGCGCGAATCCCGCGAAGCACAGCACTGGCTTTGACCTTGGCGGCGTAGTCAACCATCAGCCCGTCGAAAGTGTCTACCCGGACGTTCTTGAAGTCGGCAGTCATCGCCTCCAGCATCAGCAACCGCTCAGATAGGCTAAACAAAGGCGCCTTCTCCGCATTGCGCAGGATCGCGACCACCAGCTCGTCAAAGATCTTACTGCCCCGCGCGATCAAATCCAGATGCCCATTGGTTGGTGGATCGAACGTGCCGGGATACATCGCGATGACTTTTTTCAAGAATCCTCTAGGCCAATGTAGGCGCGGGTGTCCACGCCCGTGCGGCGCCCTGTTTGAGATTTATCCAAGTAACAGAGGATTCTATGCGCCGGACGAAGTGAATGGCAATCATTGTTTGGCCAGCATGATTTTAGAACGCAGGTGCCAGACCCCGGCGCAGCCTGTCCATTGGTACAGGTAATCACCCCGTCGGTTACCCCGTCTTCTGATATAGCACAATGGTGGTAGTTCGTAACTTGTCACCTGCCCCCCTGAAAAACTAGCCTGATAGTGGATGTCACCAGTCACTCTATTGTTCTCGTCGGACGCGGAAACCTCGAGCCAGCTGGCTCAGGCTCTAGGCGAACTCGAACTCGCGGTCGAACCCTGCCCGGACATTTTCACCGCCGTCGAGTGGCTTACCAGCCGAAGCTTCGACGTCGTCGTGGCCGACTGGGACAGTGGCCCCGAAGCTGCATTTCTACTAAAGAACACGCGTGAACTGAAGCTCAACAAAGCAGCCTTCACTCTGGCGGTCAGAAGTGGAACGTCCAACCTTGCAGCCGCAGGGGACGCTCCCGATCTTGTGCTGACCAAACCGTTCGTCCCCGAGCAGGTCAAATACGCCCTGCTCACCAACGACCGTTTTCTCGGTTGCATGAGGGCGTGGGTCGGCAGAGGCGATTTTGCTCAAGCCCCCGAAGCTACTCCCCGGGCTAACGTAGAAAGGCGACCGCCGCCCTCAGAACAGCCCTCCCCCAAGCCTTTAGCAGCACGCCCGGCACAGCCCTCCCCCGCGCCGAGCTACGCCTACAGCGAGGCCAGCGCCCCCCTGAACCTCACGTTTGCCACTCTTGACCGCAGACCGTTCCGTGCGCATCACCGCGAGCATGTATCCGGCAAGGTCAGGAACTACAGCCGCCACAAATTCTTGTGGGGATCCACGCTGACTGTAATCTTCGTTTGCGTCGGCTGCATCTTTGGCCAGCCCCTGCGGATACAGAGTGTGTTCGCCAGCGTGGCCACCGTCTATCACCAAGCCCTGGAAATAAAACACAGAAGGTCACAGTCCGACGACAACGCGACAGCGTCGGAGTTGGCCGCGCTGGCCCGGGCCGCCGCGCCGCAATCCAAGCATCCGGCATTGAGAGTGAGAGCCCTCCCCGTCCATCCAACCTCGCAGCCGGACCAAACTCCGGAGCCTTCTACCGAGACGCTGCAGGCCGACGCTCACCCGGATCAGGTTCGCCTCCCCTCGCGAGTCTCGATTCCAGAAAGCCTAACCCAACCGCCCCCAGAGGCAACGGTTCGAACCGTAAGCCTGAGGCGTTCCCCATCTCTGCTGAGCCAGATAGAGCCGGTAAACCTGCCGGAGGATTTGTCCCGAGCATTGCTCCTGGATAAAGTGCAACCCAGCTACCCCGAGCAAGCTTTGAAAGCCGGTCTGCAGGGTGTGGTGGTCTTACAAGCCTGGATTGGCAAAGATGGCAGTATCCGTGACCTGAAACTCGTCAACGGATCCTTTCTGCTCGGAAAAGCCGCAGCGAACGCCGTCAAGCAATGGCGCTACCGGCCCTACCTGCGAAACGGCGTAGCCGTAGAAGCCGAAACCTACATCACGGTAAACTTCAAGCTGCCGTAGCCCCCGACCGTGTAGGGACGGGTCACTAACCCGTCCGGCCGAGCGCAGCTCGACTGCATCTACTTCGCGGCCGCCTGCTTCGGCAACAACGCCACCCGTGCCGTAACCTTCTGCCCTTTTTCCATTCCCCCGATAATCACCAACCACTCGGGCGTCACCAGCAATCCCCGATTATCCATAGTTGGATCGGGCGTGTTCTCATTGATGGTTTCCCATTTCCCCGTACGCAGGTTGAAGTCAAAGGTCACCGGAGACGGCTCGGAAGGCTTGCCGTCATAACCGATGCCATTGTAGTCATAAGGATTATCGGTTCCACCCGCGAAATATATCTTCTGATCTTTCTCCGAACCGCCGGCTGCGATGCGGAACCGCGCCGTCCCCGGATGACTCGGCAACTTTGTCCACTGAATCTTCGTCCGATCGTGATGATCAATCTTTCCCATCCAGCATTCATCCGAGGCAACATACGTCGGCGCGCTACCCGAAGGATTCCTGCGCGCCCCATCCACATAAATAATGGTCTCGTCGACCAAAGCCCCAGCATGGCCGAACACGGGCGTCCCCGGAATCGGCGTAGCTTGTGCCCACTGGTCTTTCTCCGGGTCGTATACCTGGACGCTGCTCTCCACGTCCCGGTTCGAGCGTCCTCCAACCAGATAAACGTAGCGGTCGTGATAAACACCAGTCACCGCATCCCCCACACCCACGGGAAGATCAGCCCCACGGAACCATTGGTCGTTCGGCGGATGGTAATACCCGACATCCGGGACAACCAATCTCCCGTGCGCATCTGCCACATAGCCGCCGAACAAGAACACGTCGCCACGGACGCCAGCCGCCGCAGCCCCGACCCGCCCGGCGGTCCCCGGAACGGCATGCACCTCGGACCACTTCCCATTCCGCCCATCCAGGGAAAAAGCCGCCCTGGTGATCTCGTCCGCGGTCTTTTTCGGACCGATTCCCATGAAAGAAAAAAGCAAAAGCTGTCCCTTGACCCTGACCATGGCTATGGCATTATTGGAAATCGGATCGGGCAACGGATCGAGCCCGGAATCAACCGCTAGAGACAGCAATCCACAAGAAAACAACAACAAGAAAAACAACAAAACCTTTTTCATAGCTTCCCAGAGGAAATTTCAAACCCAACCAGAAAATAACACGCGCCGCGAGCCTTGTCAGTTTAATGTAGGCGCGGTCGTCTCTCGCACCACCGTGCGGTTAGAATGCCAACGTGAACTTGCTCCGCAATCCCTGGCCTGCGCTGGCCGCATCCCTCCTGGTCTGCTTCGGCCTGTGGCGATGGGCGGAAACCATTCTTGTCCCTTCCAACACCCATTTCGCTCAAGCCAAGGCAATACCTATCGGAAATAATTCCGACCTGTATCCCCGCTGGCTCGGAACCCGCGAGTTACTTCTGCACGGCCGCGATCCCTACAGCCCGGAAATGACTCGCCAGATACAGCTAGGTTTCTACGGACGCCAACTTGATCCGAACAATCCCTCCGACCCGACCGACCAGGCGGCCTTCGCCTATCCCTTGTACGTCATCTTCTTACTCGCGCCCACCGTCACTCTACCCTTTCAAATCGTACTTAAGATCTTTCAGTGGCTGGTACTGCTGAGCTTGGCCGGCGCCGTTCCGCTCTGGATGTCCGCCGTCGGATTCCACACCAAAACGGCTTTCAAGGTCGCAGGGATGGTGCTTGCGGTCAGCACTTCCGCGGCTATTTCCGAATTTCATCAGCAAAACCTTTCCGTGCTGGTGTTCCTCATGCTGGCTGGCGCTGCCGCCGCCGCAGTCCGCGGCTGGCGTTTGCTGCCAGGATTTCTGCTGGCACTCAGTACCGTCAAGCCCCAGCTTTCAGTGCTATTCCTGGTCTTTTTCTTACTGTGGACAACAGGCGATTGGAAACACCGCCAGCGTATTGTCTGGAGCTTCGCGCTCGGCCTGCTGGCGCTATTCCTCGCCGCCGAGGCCGTCTCCTGGGGTTGGATATCAAGATTCCTGACCGCCCTCCGAGCCTACCAGACCTACGCCGCGGATCCGTCCATTCTGCAGGTCCTGCTCCCCGCATGGCTGGCTAACCTGCTTGCGGCCGCACTGGTAGTCTCTCTCGTCTTGCAGTGTTGGCGGTGGAGAGAAGCTCCCGCAGGCACGCCGCAATTTGGCTGGGCCCTCGCTTCGCTGGCCGTGGTAACGCTGGCCGTGATGCCAAAACTGGCCGCCTACAACCAGCCTCTCCTCATCCCGGCAGTTCTGGTTTTGCTGGCGCACCGCGGTGCCATCCGCAAAGCCGGCTTCTTGCCACGCGCCCTGACCAGGGCCGTCCTGATGTGCCTGCTCTGGCAGTGGGGAACCGCGTTAGTCCTCGCGCTCGCATCCCTGCGAATCCCACCGTCAAGTCTTCAAGTGGCCGCGGGCGTCCCGGAGTACACATTGCTAGCTCTCCCCCCAATTACGCTGCTAGCCGTCCTCGCCAATGTAGGCGCGGGCGTCCCCGCTGCTGCGGCCTCCCGATAAACTAACGCTCGGCGCGAGTTTCCTTTGTGTGCCTTCGTGTCCTTTGTGGTTAACTGTGGTTAACGAATCTAAAAATCCCGACCCCACGAAAACGCACACTAATCCACGAATCCCTGCCGCACCGCATGAATAAAATCCGTATAAGCCGGACTCGCCCCGGCCGCCCGCATCTCTGCCGCAATCTGCCCCCGATGATAAACCGAGTGCGTGATCACGTGCAGCAGGATATCTTCCTTCGCGCTGGTAAAGCTCTCTCCTTGCGTGTTCTTGTAGCTCACCGGCAAAGACAGCTCGGCCTCATTCGCCGGGCTGAGAAACTCGTCCCAAAGCGAGCGCATCTCCGCCGCTTGCTCCTCGCATTGCTGCAACGTGAAATCCGGCCACACTGGAAAAGTTTGCCCAAGCCCCTTCATGCGCTCATACCATATTCGTTCCGCAGACAAAATATGACTCAAAAGCCTCAGCGAACGCCCCGCGGAACCCGCCCCACGGATTGCCCCCAACACTTCCCGATTCGCCCAATCGTCATAAACAAAAAGCCGCCGAATGTGATCGATCATACTCATGAGATGTTCCCGTTCGATGGATGATTCTGGGTAATGTAGGCGCGGGCGTCCACGCCCGTTCGGCGCAGCCAGAGGGCCAACACCTCTATCTACATTGTCATTCCGAGGAGCAAAGCGACGAGGGATCCGGTTTCTGCCAGCCTCACCAACAATCCCCGCTGGACAACTTCCTGCCCGGGTCTGGGTTTATAATTTACGTCCCGCAGGAGGATCGCATGACCAGAACGCACGCCAAAGCCCTACACATCTTGCTGGCAAGCCTGGCCGCGCTACTGCTGGCGGGATGCCCTCCGCGCGAGAGCATCGCCAAGATTAACCAGGATCCGGCCCGCTTCGCCGGAAAGGAAATCTCCATCGCTGGACGCGTCACCGATTCCTTCGGCGCCCTGGGATCGGGAGTCTTTCAAATCGACGATGGCACCGGAACCATGTGGGTCTTCAGCGAAAAATTCGGCGTCCCCGGCAGCGGCGCCAACCTGGCGGTCACCGGACGCATCCAGCAGGGCTTCGCCTTCGCCGGCCGCAATTTCGCCACCATCCTCCGCGAAACCCAGCCCCGCCACTGACCTCAAACCCATCCCGCAAAACAACTC
>Ga0207003_1038_pt3 | contig 20892 bp, 12 predicted proteins | sample Alteio_BWMinCont_89_FD_153474 | JGI IMG/M metagenome (GOLD analysis project Ga0207003, IMG submission 153474) | Enriched cells from forest soil in Barre Woods Harvard Forest LTER site, Petersham, Massachusetts, United States -... | ecosystem: Environmental > Terrestrial > Soil > Temperate forest >...
ATTTAAAATTCGAGCTTTTTTTGATGGCAAACCCAGTGAAACTATTTTAAATCGAGCACAATTACATGCTGCGGGTTTAACGGATGCAGAGTTAGCTCCAGGCGCTAAAATAGAAGATCGCAAAAAAATCTCTAAACTCATGTCAGCATGCAGATACGTCTTTCCCTATCAATACGATGTGTATGAAAAACAACTCGGGGCTGGTGGACAAGCAACGGTTTTTTTATCCCTCGGTAAATTGAAACGCAAAAACGGAAAATTAGACTTTCTTAGGGCTGGAACTAAAAAACCCATGGGAAGAAAAAGAAAAAGTTATATAGCCAAAATTTTTCATTTTAAAAATGCAGCAGCTCTTGGAGCAGCAGATGCAGAAGCTTATTTATCCAAAGATTTTTTACATACAAAAGGGTTCACCAATATTAGTCAAGAAAACAAAAATGGGGGTGATGCAGAACTCCTAAGAATAATGAAACAAGGAAAAGTAGAAGGCAAAAGTTTAGAAGATCTTATAGATGAAGGGAAAATAAACAGCTTATCGGAACAAAAGATTCGCCTAGTAGTTATCAATCTGTATAAAGCATTGCAAGAATTGCATGCTGCTGGAATTGTCCATAGAGATATCAAACCAGCCAATATCATGCTTGATATAAAAAGCCTAAAAGTCACCATCATCGATTTTGGATTTGCTGAAAAAGCCTATGCTCCAGCATTGAGCACACCGGGAACAGTTGGTTATATTCCTCCTGAGGTCTACAATCGGGATAAGAATTTTCTCATTGCCCCAGAACAAGATGTTTATGCAATGGGTATGGTTGCACGAGACCTATTAAGGGATAAGATTTTTTCTGAAAGAGAAAACCTAATACGAATGATAACGCAAGAGCAACTTTATCTTTTTTTACAAATGGAACACCAACTGGGTCTTTCTATAAAACCAGCATCCATCCCTCAACCTCCTGACATAACGGAAATGAGATCAGTTGAAGATACGGCCGTACTTAACAGAATATTGACTGAAACAACCAAAACTTTACCCGCAGAAAGAATGTCCATCAAAAAAGTATTATCGTTGCTCGAAGAAAACAAATACGATGCAAAAGATGAAAAAAGTCCTGAGCAAAAAAATCCTTCAGCCTTCATGCGTGCTCGAGATCCAACTCGCCAAGAAATCTCTAGATTACTACCTCTTGTTCGAAAAACTCTGTTCTTTGAGCTTCTCGTCGAAATGAAAGCTTATGTCGCGACATTGCCAGAGACAGATCCAACGCGCGATACGCTGAAAAAAGCCATAGAAGAAATAGGGAGAATAAGACCCGAAGCCTTAGAAGAGGCCATTCCTGACGTACTTATCAACGCAAGCCATATGTTATTAAAAGCAAAATATTTTCATCAATTCGAAAATCTAACTGAAGATCAGCATTACGACATTATCGATGATAACCTTTACGCTTTACAGTTCTTAAAAGATGCGCTCGAGGGTAAACAACAGAACACAGAAGAAATGAAGCCAATAGCGCCAGGAACACTCAAAGAAGCAGCCCCTGCAGAGCGAGTATTAGCAGAACAAAAGATAAGTGAGACGCAACAAAAAAAAATAGAAGCCAAAGAAGCAGACCCACGATCTTTTTTGAAAAAATCCTGGGATGAAACGTTTCTTCCGCCTGGAACAGCCCCAGAGGATTCCAAAAAATTCTCTGCCGATCGGTATTTTTTTGGACTCCCTCCCGTCCAACGTTCTGCTGGTAAAGAGATTCTTTCTTTAATAGGTTATACCTTTGGCTTTATTTGGTTGGTTGCTGTAAAAAACACCGTAAAACTTTGTATAGAGTTTCCATTCAAACTGATTTCTGAAGGTATAAAAACAGGGCACTTTGCGCTGAAGGATTGGCAAACCACTTCAACGGCGGGAAAGATAGGGAGGGTGGTTGCTCTCTCCGTTGTAGATCTTGGTGGAGGCATATTTTTTGCGATTTTTAAACCCCTGCACTTACTAGCGCGAGCAATTCTTTCTCCTGTTGATAGTGTGAGAGGAATCACTGCAAAACCGCACGTTGAACCAAAAGCTGCGGCAGTAAACCTAGATGCTGGTATGCTGAATGAGCTAGGCGAATCACCAGTCGAGAATGTGAAAGTAACACATTCCACTTCACGATCTATACAGCAATTAACAAATGGAAATAAAAAAGAAACAGTAGAAATATTAAAAAGCGAACATGCGAGTCCAGCACCCAAAGCTGCTCCTGAAAAAGAAACTCCCCGTCCAGTTTCCTCCTCACATGTTGTCGCAAAAGAGCCTCTTGCTGAAGTAGTCAGTGAGACTCGCGCCAGAGCCCCGAGCATGAGACATGGTGCTTAATCTCTAACCGAAGAAGAACAACGTGTCATCGGGCAATTGGAAAAAGGGGAAATTGATATCATCAGATGAAGCATATCTCATTGATTTATTAAAAAATTTCCTAGCTTGTTCTATTTAGTCCTCTCCCCTGAGGATTGCCAAATCACTGCTATAATCTAAGTATAAAAGATTCAAACATTAAGAGGGTGCCCATTATGCCCAGCCTCATTGTAAAAAAATTGGATCCGGCCAACTTAAGTGGCAAGGATAAGGAATTGTTAGATCGATTTTTGCGAGCTGAAGAAAAAAAAGCAAAAGGAGAACCCAAACTTAAATGGTCACAAAAATCCGAGAGATCAAAAGATGAAAGGGGCATAGTGCAAGATAAATTTTCTGACAAGCAATATAATTTCACTGAAGGCGGCACGACTTACAAAATTTCTTTTACCAAACCCATTTATCGATTTAAAAAAAGATACGATGAAATTGTCGTTCAAGATGCTAAAACGGAAAATCCAACATTCGAATCCAAAGACGAAGCGATACGAAAAAAAGAAAAACGGTCCTTGTTTGTTAAAGAACAACCAGACGGTCAATTTAAAATTCGAGCTTTTTTTGATGGCAAACCCAGTGAAACTATTTTAAATCGAGCACAATTACATGCTGCGGGTTTAACGGATGCAGAGTTAGCTCCAGGCGCTCAAATAAAAGATCGCAAAAAAATTTCCAAACTCATGTCAGCCTGCGGATATGTCTTTCCCTATCAATACGAAGTGTATGAAAAAAAACTGGGATCCGGCGGACAGGCGACTGTTTTTTTATCTCTCGGTAAATTGAAACGCAAAAACAAAGATGGAAAGTTGGAATTTCTTAAAGCTGGAAGCTTGAAACCCATGGGAAGAAAAAGAAAAAGTTATATAGCCAAAATTTTTAAGTTTACAGGGCAACATCAAGTTGAAAGAGCAAAAGGAGAAGCTTACTTATCAAAAGATTTTTTACATACAAAAGGGTTCACCAGTATTCATCGAGAAAAAAAACAGGATGAAAAAAATCAAGACGAGCCACTAGAAGACTACCTGATCATGAAGCAAGGAAAAGGAGAAGGCGAAGAGTTAAAAAAGCTCATGAGCGAAGGAAGAATAGGGCAATTATCCACATACAACCTTATTGTACTGACCTCCAATCTGTATAAAGCTTTAGAAGAGTTGCATGCTGCTGGAATTGTTCACAGAGATATTAAACCAGAAAATATTTTGGTTAATATGGAAACATTCCAGGTCAGAATAATCGATTTTGGACTTTCTGCGCGAGTGGGTGACCCACAGAACTTTTCTGGAACGCCCAGCTATATTGCCCCAGAAGTCTGGAACTTAAATGAGGATTCTCTCGTCACCCCAGAGCAGGATATTTATGCAATGGGTATGGTTGCACGAGAAATGTTGGGAGACACGCATGTTTATGAAAGAGATAGATCACTAAAAAAAAAATTAGGAGACCACTATTTCGGCAATTTTGTAAAGATGGAGCACCAACTTGGTATTTCCATGAAAGAAGCATCGATTTCTCATTCTCCGATTGCAGAGATAGATCCGACGATAGAGATTGCCGGGCCGCGCATACTTAACCAAATACTAACTGAAACAACCAAAACTTTACCTGAAGAAAGAATGTCCATCAAAAAAGTATTATCGTTACTCGGATCGGTACTCGGGGAAAATAAACACGATGCAAAAGATGAAAAAAATATCGAGCAAAAAAATTCTGCGCGGTTCACTCGTACTCAACCTGTTGATCCACAAGAAATCTATGACTTACCGCCGCTTGCTCAAAAAACTCTGTTGAATGAGCTTGTCTCTGAAATGAAAACGTATTTTCAAACGTTACCAAAAGAAGACCCCATGCACAGCGCATTAGAAACAGCTGTAAAAAAGATACATGAACCGAGATACTTACAGGAAGTCAATCCTCGTATCCTTATCATAGCAAGTGATATATTGTTAAGAGCAAAACATTTGCATCATGTCGGAAATCAAGATCTACAAGAAGTTCTAAACAATAATGCTAGGGATTTAACATCCTTAATATTTGCACTCGCGGATCAAAAAAATGCAGACGAAGCACAACAAACTCCAGCAAAATTAAAAGCTCAAGAAAGAGGAGAAAAGGCGAAAGAACAGGAAAAACAAGACGCGCCCAGAAGAGAAGCTGCTGCTAGGAAAGCATTGAAAACAGAAGCACGACTAGAGGCAAAAGCAGAAAGACAGGCAGACACACGCTCCTTTCTTAAAAAATCCTGGGATGAAACGTTTATTTCTCCCGGCACGGGTCTGGCAGATCGCAAAAAAGCGTCTTTCCAGCAGTATTTTTTGGGGATTCCTCTTAATAAAAGCCCTGCGTCTTGGGCAGCTTATGCCCTAGTTATATCATGGGCGGCTCCTCTTAAAAATACCGTCAAACTTTTCATAGAATTTCCATTAAAACTGGTATGGGAGGGTTATAAAGCAGGATGGTATGAGATAAAGGATTGGGACCCTACTTCAAAAGGAGGAAAAGCAGGAAGGATCGTTGCTCTCTCCGTTGCAAATGTCGCTGGGATCGTACCTTTCTTGATTTTTAGACTCCCGCAGTTAATCGTGCGAGCAATTCTTTCTCCTGTTGATAGTGTGAGAGGAATCACTGCAAAACCGCACATTGAACCAAAAGCTGCGACAGTATCGCACATTGAACCAAAAGCTTCGGCAGTAAACCTAGATGCTGATATGCTGAATGACCTGGCTGAATCACCCGTCGATCCAGTCGATGATGTGAAAGCAATACATTCCACTTCACGATCTATACAGCAATTAACAAATGGAAATAAAAAAGAAACAGTAGAAATATTAAAAAGCGAACATGCGAGTCCGGCACCCAAAGCTCCTCCTGAAAAAGAAACTCCCCGTCCAGTTTCCTCCTCACATACTGTCGCAAAAGAGCCTGCTGCTGAAGTAGTCAGTGAGACTCGCGCCAGAGCCCCGAGCATAAGAAATGGTGCTTAATCTGACCAATTTTTAAAGTCACTGGGTCCCGCTTAAGGAGCGTCGCGGGATGACGCTTTAGTGGAGGCCGTGCTCCTCCAACAACATTTTAAATCCAACAATTTGCACCATTCCCACATTCTTCACTTTTCGTCATCCCGCGACGCTCCTTAAGCGGGACCCAGCGACTTTAAAAATTTGTGTTGATCTACCCAAATAATATTCCAATCCCTGCACCTGCATAACTGATAAAACCCCACTGCCCTGTGATCCGCTGACCTAACTCTGCATCCAACGAAACACGCGGCGTTAACAGATAATAAAAACCCGCATCGGTCAATAAACCCAATCCTTCTCCCGGACCCGTGCGAGTTTGTGCATACAATTCTCCAAATACCATCCATTGACTGTCAAATTGCCACGTTGCAATGACGTCCGGATTAATACTCTTAAATCGTTGGCCATTTTTAATATATTGGACACTTTGTGACATCACACCCAATGTGCCGGTGATACTGAGAGCCGGATTGAATGTATAGGTGGCAATGCCATTAACGGCGCCCGCCCATGCTTTACTGCCATAATGCTCACTGCCTGAGGGAATAGTCACCAAGCCTTCCACAGCGCCCAGCCAATGGGTGTTATAACCCAATTCGTGTTTTAAACTCACTATCGGAGCAGACCAACCGGCTCGTGGTATCTTCGTCTCATGGAAAAATGTGGGAGCCGCTATTAAAAGTTCATTTTCTCCGGGTAGACCAAAACGAATTTCTGCTTGTGGAGTGCTATACCCTTGAGCGCCTCCAGGTAAATTAAAATATTGATAACCACCCTCAATCATGATTTTTTGCTTGGGGATCACGCACGCACTGCCGGTGATAGAAGGGCGATTGAGTAATGCCAATACTCCAGTGGCGCAGGGATCGGATGTGGGAATAGCAAACGAAGAATTTGCTGCCATTAATAAAAAAAATAAAAAAAGCTTACGCTTCGCGTCACCTTCCCCCTGCGGAGGAAGGCGTGCTAAGCTTTTTTTTGTAATGAAATCAGAAAAAATCGTGCTAATCAAATTTTTCATCCTTCCTCTCTAATTGCACTAACTTCTCCGCAATTTTTATTTCCAACCCCCGCGCTACCGGAAAATAATATTTTCGTTTTTCTAATCCTTCTGGAAAATAATTTTCACCTGCAGCATATGCATCGGGTTCATCATGTGCATAACGATACGCCTTCCCATAACCCAATTCTTTCATTAATTTTGTGGGCGCATTACGCAAATGCAACGGTACTTCCAGAGAGCCAAATTCTTTTGCATCGCGCATCGCTTGATTAAACGCCACATAAATCGCATTACTTTTCGGCGCGACTGCCAAATACACAATCGCCTGTGCAATCGCTAATTCCCCTTCAGGACTCCCTAAACGTTCATACACATCGCAGGCATTCAATGCTATCTCTAAGCCGCGCGGATCTGCATTTCCAATATCTTCATTCGCCATGCGAATCACTCGACGCGCAAGGTATAAAGGATCACATCCTCCATCCAGCATCCGCGCAAACCAATATAACGCTGCATCGGGCGAAGAACCCCGCACCGATTTATGCAACGCAGAAATTTGATCGTAAAACGCTTCGCCACCTTTATCAAAACGACGTACGTTTTGTTGCAGCACTTCTGCAAGTAATTCTTTTGTAATAATAGATTTTCCATTTTTGTTTTCTGCAAAATCCGCCAGAATTTCTAACATATTTAAAAGTTGTCGTGCATCACCATCTGCAGCTTGTGCTAATAATTTTTGTAACTCTTCTGGAAAATCAAAATCTAATTTCCCCAGACCGCGGTCTTTATCATGCAATGCCTGCAAAATCACTTGCAACAATTCTTCTTCCGAAAAACGTTTTAATACATACACACGTGTTCGGGATAATAATGCATTATTTAATTCAAATGATGGATTTTCTGTCGTTGCGCCAATTAAAATTAAAGTTCCATCTTCGACATACGGTAAAAAAGCATCTTGTTGCGATTTATTAAATCGATGGACTTCGTCGACAAATAAAATAGTCGCTTGTTGAGAGCTTTCTCGCGCTTTTTTAGCTTCTTCGACAACCGCGCGAATATCTTTGACACCCGAAAAAACCGCTGACAATTTTTCAAAACGCGCATGGGTTTTTTCTGCCATCAAGCGCGCTAATGTTGTTTTACCGGTACCAGGCGGTCCCCAAAAAATCATGGAGTGCAATACGCCCTGCTCTATCGCTCTGCGCAACGGTTTATTGGGGCCTAATAAATGACTTTGTCCAATGAATTGATCAAGCGAAGTCGGTCGCAAACGTGCCGCGAGCGGCTGAAATTCACCGTCGGGTTTCATCAATCACATCTACCTTGGCTGGTGTTTTAAAATAAAAAAGTGTTGGTGATAAACTAGTATTCATTGTGACACGATTAAATTGAATAAGAGTCACGTGACCCAAATGATCTTGCAATTGCATTTGTCGAATTTGCTGATTTTCAAATCCTAATTTGATTGATTCAAACATGCTGCTTTTATCTTTTGGAATGAGTAAAAACCATTGCATATCTGAATTATTAAGTGCGTCGACTTGAAAATCCCGTGTAAGCGTTTCATTGCTATTACTTAACAATAATGCAGGCGCTTCACCTGCGGTTTTATCCAAATATCGAATGGTGACTTGTTCCAAATCCGCATCGTATATCCAAATTTTTTTACCATTCGTCACAATCAATTGCGGATTCGGTTGTGCGACATCCCAGCGAAATTTTCCTGGGCGCTCGAGTGACATTTTCCCTTGAGATCGATCGAGTGTTTTGCCTTTTGTATCTTTGACGACTTCAACAAAATCAGCTTGCATGGTGCGAATTTGATTTAATAGTTGAGTGAGTGTGTCACTCGCTGGGGTCGCATAGACTGATGAAGCAAAAATAAAAATAAATATTCCGACAATATATTTTAACAAGCGATTCATTGTGTTCTCCAACTAAACAGAGCCGCGACCGTCAGGGAGCGGTGCTTTTCTGCTGGATAAATAAAAAGTACCGCTCCCTGACGGTCGCGGCTCTGTTAAAATCAACCAAATTCCACGGGCGGTGGTGCTAACACTTCCCGCGATCCACTGGAATCCATCGAACTCACAACCCCGGCCGCTTCCATATCTTCCATCATTCGCGCTGCGCGGTTATAACCAATTTTTAATTTACGCTGCACTAAGGAAATCGAAGCACGACGTGATTCCGTCACAATTTTTAACGCTTCATCATACAAAGCATCCATTTCACCATTCGCATCGCCTTCTCCCGAGGTATTCGCATCGGGACCGCCTTCCGTCACTTCTTCCAGATAATCCGGTTTACCGTACGTTTGCCACGCAGCCACCACGCGATGCACTTCTTCATCCGCAACAAATGCACCATGCACACGAACGGGCAATCCTGTTCCAGGTGGCAAATACAACATATCGCCATTACCCAATAATTGTTCTGCGCCTTGTTGATCGAGAATCGTGCGCGAATCAATGCGCGATGACACTTGAAATGCGATGCGTGTTGGAATGTTTGCCTTAATCAATCCTGTAATGACATCAACAGAAGGACGCTGCGTTGCCAAAATCAAATGAATACCCGCTGCCCGGGCTTTTTGTGCAATACGCGTAATTAAATCTTCTACTTTTTTACCCACCACCATCATCATATCCGCCAATTCATCCGCAACGACGACAATGGTCGGCAATACCTCTAAGTTAACCGGCTGACTGCCAGGAGGCGTCATCCACGCAGGCGCTTGAATAGGATCCCCTTGTTTGCTGGCATCCAAAATTTTTGAATTAAATCCCGCCAGATTACGAACACCAAAAGAAGCCATTAATTTATAACGACGGTCCATTTCAGCGACACACCAGCGCAATGCATTGGATGCATCTTTCATATCAGTAATGACCGGTGTTAATAAATGCGGAATGCCTTCATATATCGATAATTCCAGCATTTTGGGATCGATCAAAATAAAACGTAATTGCTCAGGTGTTGCTTTAAATAACATACTCAACAACATCGCATTGATGCTGACGGATTTTCCAGAGCCGGTTGTCCCTGCCACTAACAAGTGTGGCATTTTGGCGAGATCGACCACGACCGGAAATCCTGCAATATCTTTACCGAGCACCAAGCTCACAGGTGATTTGGATTGCACAAAACGCTGCGATTCTAAAATATCGCGCAACCCAACGACTTCGCGAAATTCATTTGGGAGTTCTAACCCAATAACGGATTTTCCTGGAATGACTTCAACAACACGTACACTGATCGCAGACAAAGAACGCGCAATATCTTTCGCCAGCCCGCTGATTTTGCTGACCTTAATTCCTGGCGCCAATTCCAATTCAAATCGAGTAATAATCGGCCCGGGATGCACAGCGACGACTTTCACTTCGACTCCAAAATCCAATAATCGCTGCTCGACCAATTGCGATAATTCTTCAAAACTCACGCGGCTAAAGGCTCTTTCTTCGGAAGCAGGCGCAGGATTCAACAAAGTCAATGGAGGCAATGTCCCTGGCGTCAATACAACAGAGGATTCAATTTTTTTATCGAGCAGCTTGGGTTTGGGTACACGCGTCTCTACAATTTTAGGTGGCGCAGAGGGCATGATGGGTTTCGAATCCATGAGTTGAGGTTCTATGCGCGGGATAATAACTTTTTTGATTTTGATTTCTTTGGATTCTGAAGGGATATCAGTAGAAGGATTTTTTGCCCATTTTTTTCGAAGCGCAGCAAATGCGATCGGGACCCATCGCGCAATGTGGAAACCAATCGTATCCACTAATCCCAGCCAGGAAAATCCTGTAAATAAAGTGATTCCGCTCAACAACGCAGCCAACAAAAACAAAACACTTCCCGATACATTGAAAATATGAATCAAACTATTCGCAATCACATCGCCCACAATTCCACCCGATGAAACCGGTAAAGAGGGAGTCGATGTCATCGACAATACAGCCAAACCACAAGCCGTTAATACAATTAAAACAAAACCCACCGCCTTAAACGTAAATTCATTCCACGATCGTGTGTTTGTTTCATCTCGTTGTCGAACGCCTATCCACGCTGCAAAAACAACCATGATGGGAAGCAGATAAGCAATGTAACCTAACAATGAAAGAAAAATATCAGCAAAAAATCCGCCAGCCCGCCCACCCCAATTCAGAACTTGATGTCCCGAACCCGTGCTCGACCAGCCTGGATCAGTGAGATGATAGGAACCAAAAGAAACAAATAAAAATAAGGCAATGGCGATCGACAGAATAAACCATCCTTCGCGCAAACGATTTCCCATCTGAATCGCCAGAGGACGACGTGATGGTTGTTTTTGTAATGCTTGTTTCAATGGTAAACCCCCAAATGCAAGATCCTACTATATCATTCTGTCTGATCACGATAAACTAGGGCATTTTTAAATAATAGCGAATAATCCCATGACAAAAACATCACAACATCATCGTTTAATTATTCTCGGCTCAGGACCTGCCGGTTGGACCGCTGCCGTCTATGCAGCTCGTGCTAATTTAAACCCTATCGTTATTACGGGACTCGAACCCGGCGGGCAGCTCACCACGACCACCGACGTCGATAATTGGCCAGGGGATGTCGAAGGATTACAAGGCCCCGCCCTCATGGAACGCATGAAGCAACATGCAGAACGTTTTCATACGCAAATCATCTACGATCATATTCGTTCGGTGGATTTACAAAAACGTCCTTTTATTTTGCAGGGTGATGAGCGTTATTCGTGCGATGCACTTATCATTGCGACCGGCGCCAGCGCACGCTATTTAGGCTTAGAATCTGAAAAAAAATTCATGGGCAAAGGGGTTTCTGCCTGCGCAACGTGCGATGGATTTTTTTATCGTAATCAAAAAGTCGTTGTGGTTGGCGGAGGGAATACCGCTGTCGAAGAAGCGCTTTATTTATCGAATATTGCTTCTCATGTGACGATGATTCATCGTCGCGATAAGTTTCGATCAGAAAAAATCCTGACGGATAAATTAATGAAAAAAGTGGATGAGGGAAAAATTCATGTGGAATGGAATTGTGTCACAGAAGAAATTGTTGGGAATGAAGCGGGCGTGACCGGTATTCGAGTTCAAAACAAAATCACTTCTGAAAGTAAATTAATTGAAGCAACTGGGGTATTCATCGCGATTGGTCACACGCCCAATACTGCGATTTTTGCGGATCAATTAACGATGGAGAATGGTTATATTAAAATTCGCGATGGTTCAGAAGGGAATGCGACAGCAACCAGTATCGCTGGCGTGTTTGCGGCAGGGGATGTGACAGATCAAATTTATCGTCAAGCAGTGACGTCGGCAGGTTCGGGGTGTATGGCTGCGTTGGATGCGGATAAATATTTGGATGGGTTAAAATAGTTCCTTCTTACAGAACAAAAAAAGCTTAGCACGCCTTCCCCCTGCGCTAGCACAGCTGTCACCCCGCGCTAGTCGCGGGGTCTGGGCTTTAATCAATAAAAAAATCAATTAAAAAAATTAATAGCCTATTTTTATATTTTCAAGCCCGGACCCCGCGACTAGCGCGGGGTGACACGTCTGGTGCACGGGGTGACACGTCTAGCGCACAGGGTGACACGTCTGGCGCGCGGGGTGACACGTCTGGCGCACAGGGTGACACATCTGGCGCGCGGGGTGACACGTCTGCGCACAGGGCGACACGTCTGGCGCGCGGGGTGACACGTCTGCGCACAGGGTGACACGTCTGGCGCACAGGGCGACACGTCTGGCGCGCGGGGTGACACGTCTGGCCGCACAGGGTGACACGTCTGGCGCGCGGGGTAACACGTCTGGCGCGCGGGGTGACACGTCTGCGCACAGGGCGACACGTCTGGCGCACAGGGTGATACGTCGTATTATTTCCTTAGCTTGACACGCCTATGCCTCCGCAGGAGGAAGGCGTGCTAAGCTTTTTTTGTACGGTCGCGGCTCTGTGATATTTAGTGCTTTTTTAAAAAATTTCAGGCATGATTTACAGCCTCTTATCAAGAACCTGAAGGATTGTATGGCAAAAGAAGATCAAATTGAAATGGACGGTATTGTCATTGATGTACTGCCTAACACCATGTTTCGCGTGCAACTGGATAACGGTCACGTAGTCATCGCACATATTTCCGGAAAAATGCGAAAAAACTATATCCGGATTTTAAAAGGCGACAAAGTCACCGTGCAATTAACGCCCTATGATTTAACTAAGGGTCGTATCAGTTTTCGTAGTCGTGATGGGAAAACAACTGAGAATAATCCGGCTGGAAAAACTGAATAAATCTCTTGCTCCCTGTGTGCTCCAATAAACTGAGTTATGACTAAACCACGACCGTCAGGCTGAGGAATCAACATGAACGTTTGAGGTATTTATGTTAAGCACAAACAAAAAAAGTGCAGAGACACTTTTACTTCAGGGAGAAAGAGAATTTTGGGAATATGTAGAACAACAGTATGATGATGAAAACGATGAAGCTTTTAATTCAGAAAATATAAAAACATTTACACAAAACGCATCGCCTGCCGTTTTAGCCTATCTTGAAAAAAATCCTACGCTAGAAATGCCTCGGTTAAAAAGTACAAGCCATGACCGATCAGGCGTATTAACGCTCACCAATTGTGAGGATATTGTTGAAATCAATCTTCTCCAATATGCTGTCCGGATCAAAGAAGTGTACAAACGATACGGTATTGATGATCTAAAACTCGCAGCGTATTGGTTAATCGATGGTGAAAGACGTATTCCCTATTTTGTGTACCATGGTAGTTCTAGCGAAAATAATAAATCAAAACGTCAGGCAGAACGACGCGCAATACAAGAAATCTTTAAAATTCTTTTTAAACACGATGACTTCAAAAATAAAAAAATTCATCTGGGAGGCGATTTTCAAGAATCAGTTTATAAAGTTTCTGCAGATAAAAAATCATTAGTGACTACAAATGATCATATGGAGTTTTCAAAAGATGCTGAGGATGTTTTAGATAATTTCGATGAACTTCTCGTTTCATCCGTTGATTATGTCGATACCGTCATCTTTAAACCCAGAGGATTTTTTGACGGATGTGATATTACATTGATAACGCTAGGTGAAAACGATGAGGTTGCCGGAGATACTTTAAATGATGCACAAGAAACACAGATACCTCTATTAATAAAAAAAGCAGATAATACTTTTGTAATGTATGGTGAAAAAGCGGATGGAGCATGGGGATTTTCTCCACCTATTGAATCTAAAGAGATAAATTTAAACGAATTACCATTTGATAGAGGTATACTCGAGCGCGAGCATGTCTTATTTACGGATAGATTGATTGAAGAATTAAAACCAGCGCATGCAGCCATCACCAATCTCGAACTTTTTCAGGGCCCCAGTTTTGCTGGATGTGCGCAATTCGCAAAAGATGGCATCGGCGATTTAGATGGAAAAATGCAATCATTAGTGATTGAAAATGCGCCGCCTCCTGATGAAAAAAATAGTGCGCAACTTAAAACACATCCCACACCACCCAAAGAAAATATCATCAATTTTATTAAGGACAAAAAAGCAGAATTTTTAGATCATAAAGCTGCGCAAAGTGAAGATAAAACAGATGGCATCAGAAAAATATTTAATGGCAGCATGTCTGTCAGAGGAGCTAAATCACTTCAAGAAATACAACAAAAATACAATGAAAATGCTCGCGAAATAAAAGAGGGCGTGATTAGACTTAAAAAATCCGTTCAACGCGCTGAAAGAGCTTATACCAGAAAATTTTATGAAATCATTATACCAAAATGTGCTGCAGTAAAACTTGATGATCCAGCCGCAATTCCGATGAGAGATGATAAAACGGATGAGCCACTCAATCATAAAACCAATCAGCAGCACCTAGATGAATTTAACCAAGTTTTACGCGAACTCGGCATCATCAATCCAGAGAAAGACATAAAACGTTTTAACTTTAAAAATGCAGAAAAATGCAAAAAACTCGCTACTGCTTTAGATAATTTTCTGATGACACAGGCGAGAAATCCACCACTCATCAATTACAACCCTGCCTTGACACAAGTCTTTGATGAATCAATCCATGAATTTTTAAGATCAACTGAATTTTCTGAAGGATATTATCCTTATGTCAATCACCCCAAACATACTGATGTAAATGAAGAATATGTTCAACAAATCAGAACGCGTTGTAACCAATCAATGAGAGGTTCAGCAAGATCTCCCTTGGGCTTTTTTGCAGAAGAAGTAATTGGTCTTCAATGTTGTGCGGGATACAATGAAATCTCAGGCTCTATGTCCGAAAATAATGACAGCTTGAAGCGTAGACAACGATTTTCCCATTGTGCGAATTTTACAAAAAATGTAATTAACAACGAAAATAATAAAGTAAAACTGGTGATGGGATTGACAGAAAGTTCTGATGCTGAATTACAAAATAGACCCGGCATCACAAGTCGTCTTTATATTAAAACAGCGTCGATTTTTCAAAAATTTTATTGTGACGCTCAGAAATATCATCGCTTGATAAATGGAAATCCCGCTGTCAGTGTAACCACTGCGGGGAATTTCAAAATGCAATCTCCTCAACTTCCAGAATATGCGACATCTGGCGCTAATGCTCCTCAGAATTCTTCTCAAAATACGCCAAGACAGTAGAACAATCATCCAAATAGCCCACCGACGCTCGAAAAATTTATTATCTTGCTGTTGTTAAAAAAAACATTAAGCCCCCTCACCGTCCATTATGGTGAGGGAACTTAACGAGACACTATGGCATTGATAAAGATCTCTTAGGAGCTGGTTTTTCTTCTCCTTTAAGCTCAGCTGATTTAGCCTCTCCAACCGCAGCAGCAGTCGCTGGAGACCCAAAAAAAGCATGCCGAGCAACAATAGAGAATTCAGTAGAGGTTCCATTTTTATTTTTTACACTACCTGAACCTCCTTTCTTACTCCTGGGATATAGCAAACCTTCTATAGCTACCTCTTCTATCGGAGATTGGGTACCCTCTCCATTCCGTTTAACAGCAGACATCATGTTAGCAGCTAAGTATTGAGCAAGACCTTCCAGATCGTTTTCACTTTCGAAGCGTTGTATATCCGGTTTCATTTTATCTACTACGCGAGATGCTATTGTTTTAAGAACGTCTCTCCTATTTTCGCCAAGCAATTTTTTTACTTTTTGAGCAGTATGAAATTTTTTATTTGTACGGCGGTTATTTAGTTCTTCGATACATGCTGCAATAACTCCTACGAGTATTCCAACACCACTACCTACAGGAGCCCCAATCCCTGCTCCAGCCGCTGCACCAAGCCCTGTTCCAGCTGCTGCGCCGATTCCAGTATATTTGGCTAGCTTAGCAGTAGTAACATGTTTATCTTTTTCATCTTGATTGTTTGCAATGCGTTCTTCATAGTCTAACAAAAGTATGTTTAAAGCATTAAAAAGCGCATCTTTGTATCTTTTTATTTCGTCATTTTCATTATTTCGAAACATGGTGACTTCCCCCTTTTGAAAAAATTTTAAAAAATTAAAAGACCGTTTTATAAATATTTTTTACCAGAATATTTTTAACAGTAAAAAATATTTAATTAAGATTAACAAAACAAATCTATTATTTTATCCGTATGAAATACGGAGCGATCCACTTTTTAGTTGAGTGATTTTTTTTGGAGAATGAGGTACAGGAAAATTTACATTCGATTAAATATAAAAAAACCCGATGCGCAACGCACATCGGGTGAAAAGTTGATTTTCAAAAATAGATCTATCAATGCACGCTATTATCTTCTAACTCTTCAATCGCAAACTTGAGTTTATCTTCATCCACCGTCACCGCCACATGACCACCCTTATTCAAGCGCCCAAAAAGCAACTCTTCTGCTAATGGCTTTTTCAATTGCTCTTGAATCAATCGCGCCATCGGCCTTGCTCCCATTTTCTTGTCATAACCATGACTGGCTAGCCACGCACGTGCTGCATCATCAATCTCAAGTACAACGTGTTTTGTATCCAATTGAACTTCTAGCTCGAGCAAGAATTTATTGACGACATACAAAATCGTCCTAGTATCCAACGCCTTAAATTGAATAATCCCATCTAAACGATTGCGAAATTCCGGTGAAAATATGCGATTCACCGCTGGCATCACATCCGATGAATTTTCTTGCTCTGTAAAACCAATCGAAATTTTTTCCAATAAATCTGCGCCCGCATTCGATGTCATAATCAAAATCGTATGACGAAAATCCGTCTTTCTTCCATTCGTATCTGTTAATGTTCCATGATCCATAATTTGTAATAACAAATTAAAAACATCGGGATGGGCTTTTTCAATTTCATCCAGCAACACAACAGAATGAGGATGTTTATTCACGGCTTCCGTCAACAATCCACCTTCATCATATCCAACATAACCCGGAGGTGCGCCAATGAGGCGTGAAACCGTATGTCTTTCCATGTATTCAGACATATCAAATCGAATCAATTCAATACCCAACTGTTTGGCCAATTGCTTAGAGACTTCTGTTTTACCCACACCAGTCGGTCCAATAAATAAGAACGAACCAATCGGTTTGGTCGCATCACGCAACCCAGAGCGTGCCAATCTGACAGCCGCTCCCAGTGTTTCAACGGCTTCATCTTGACCGAAGATCATCATCTTGAGATCGCGCGTTAAATTTTTTAATACTTCGCGATCAGATGTGGAGACGTTACGCTCTGGAACACGCGCAATTCTCGCAACCACTTTTTCGATATCGACTGTATCGATGGTTTTTTTGCGATTCGCTTCTGGAACTAAATATTGATAAGCACCGACTTCATCAACCAGATCGATCGCTTTATCCGGCAAACGACGTTCTGGAATATAGCGTTCTGCTAAACGCGCAGAGGCTTCCAATGCTTCATCCGTATATTTAACGCCATGATGTGTTTCGAAACGACTACGCAATCCTTTCAAAATATCAATGGTTTGTTCTATCGAAGGTTCTTTTACATCAATTTTTTGGAATCGACGAGCCAGGGCATGGTCTTTTTCAAAAATACCGCGATATTCTTTGTACGTGGTCGAACCAATGCAGGTTAAATCACCGGAAGCGAGTAACGGTTTAATCAAATTAGAAACGTCCATGAGTCCGCCAGAAGCTGCACCTGCACCGATGATGGTATGAATTTCATCGATGAACAGGATCGCCCCTTTTTGTTCTTTCAGTTGATGCAACACACTCTTTAAACGTTTTTCAAAATCGCCGCGGTATTTCGTACCCGCAAGCAAACTGCCAAGGTCGAGGGAATAAATAACGCTATCTTCGAGCACTTGAGGGACTTTTTTCTCAATGATGAATTTCGCCAACCCTTCCGCAATGGCGGTTTTACCAACGCCGGCTTCACCCACCAACAGGGGGTTATTTTTACGGCGACGGCAAAGGATTTGGATAGTGCGTTCAATTTCATCTTCACGCCCTACCAATGGATCGATTAAATTCAACTTCGCTCGAGCGTTCAAATTCATTGTAAATTGTTCAAGTGGACTGCCTTCTCCACCTTCGTCTGAACCATCCGCGTCTTCGATGTAATGTCCACCAAACTGATCATTTTCCTGTGTGCCTGTAGATCGAGGTTTAGTTGACCCATGAGAAATGTAATTAATGACATCCAGTCGACTGACACTTTCTTGACGGATGAGATAAACGCTTTGGCTTTCTTGTTCACTGAAAATAGCGGCCAATACATTTGCGCCTGTCACTTCAGTTTTCCCTGAAGATTGGACGTGAAAAACAGCGCGTTGTAAAACACGTTGAAATCCCAAAGTAGGTTGAGTATCGCGATCATGAATATGTGCAGGAATCGAAGGCGTTGTTCTATCGATAAATTCAATTAAATTATTTCGCAGCCGATTGATATTGGCTCCGCACGCTTTTAACACCTTCGATGCAGATGAGTTTTCAAGAAGTGCAATCAAAAGATGTTCAACCGTTACAAACTCATGACGTTTAGAACGCGCTTCTTTGAATGCTAAATTCAAAGTGTACTCAAGCTCTTTGTCTAGCATGGCACACCTCCTATTGTCAGGTTATGTCACCTCTGCACTGCAAAGTAGAGGATGATCGTGCATCCTTGCATAGTCCATTACTTGATCCACTTTTGTTTCTGCTACGTCCCTACTAAAAATTCCACAAATCGCTTTGCCACTGGTATGAACTTCATACATCGTTCGAGTGGCTGTTGCTCTTTCCATATTAAAAAAAGTTTCCAGCACAACCACTACAAATTCCATCGGGGTATAGTCATCGTTGTGCATCACAACTCGGTACATGAGAGGCTCTTTTAGCTGAGGCTTTGTCTCCTGTACCTGTAATTCTGTCACTTTTGTTGTTAGCTCAATACTCATACCCTTACCTTAACCATAGCCTATATCTACTATTTTTTCCTTATCTTAGAAAAAAATCTATTGGCGCCCCCAAAAAACAGCCAAATGAATTATAATTATTGGAGTCCTTTCTAAAAATTGATCATATTTCTCTCAAAACGCCTGCGTTTTTCTAATTCTTATAACTTAAGTATAGTAAAAAACGCTGATCAAGAAATGTTCATTATTTCATATGATTAATGATGGCATCCCCAAACGCGGAACAACTGACCAATTGGGCACTCTCCATTTGTCGCGCAAAGTCATAAGTCACGGTTTTGGCTGCAATCGCCCCCTCCACTCCATGAATGATGAGATCCGCTGCTTCATCCCAGCCTATATGCCGTAACATCATTTCTGCCGATAAAACCAGTGAGCCTGGATTGACCTTATCCTGCCCCGCATATTTGGGTGCTGTCCCGTGAGTTGCTTCGAACATCGCCACGCCATCACTTAAGTTGGCGCCCGGGGCAATCCCAATACCACCAACCTGAGCTGCTAGGGCATCTGAAATGTAATCGCCATTTAAGTTGAGAGTCGCAATCACACTGTACTCCGCTGGGCGAATGAGGATTTGCTGCAAAAAGGCATCCGCAATCACATCTTTGATTACAATGTCTTTCCCTGTCTTCGGATTTTTGAAGACGTGCCAAGGCCCGCCATCTAGGGGTTTCGCACCAAATTGCTCACGCGCAACTTCATATCCCCAATCACGAAAAGCCCCTTCGGTAAATTTCATGATGTTGCCTTTATGGACTAGGGTCACTGAATCACGATCATGATCAATCGCATATTGAATGGCCGCCTTGACCAACCGAAATGTGCCTTCTTTTGATACGGGTTTGATACCGATTCCGCAGTGCTCAGGGAAGCGGATTTTTTTAATCTTCATTTCATCTTGTAAAAATCGAATGACTTTTTTGGCATCTGCACTGTCTGCTTGCCATTCAATGCCCGCGTAAATATCTTCGGAATTTTCACGGAAAATCACCATATTCGTCAGCCATGGTTCTTTCAAAGGACTGGGTACCCCTTGAAAATAACGGACTGGCCGCAAACAAATATAGAGATCCAATTCTTGGCGCAACGTCACATTCAGTGATCGAATCCCACCACCGACCGGTGTTGTCAAAGGCCCCTTGATGGAAATCACAAACTCGCCCAGCGCTTTCAATGTTTCATCTGGCAGCCAAGTATCTTTATCATAAACGGTCGTTGCTTTTTCACCGGCATAAATTTCCATCCAGTGAATTTTGCGTTTCCCGTGATAGGCTTTTTCTACTGCCGCATCAACGACTTTTTTCATGACGGGGGTAATATCCACCCCGATTCCATCACCTTCGATGAAGGGAATAATCGGTTGAGCAGGCACGTTTAACGAAAAATCTGGATTCACTGTGATTTTTTGACCGGTGGTTGGAACGGTGATGTGTTGATACGTCATTATAAAATACTCCGTTATTGAAACAGAGCCGCGACCGTTAGGGAGTGGTGCTTTTTTGGATAAACATTAAAAGCACCGCTCCCTAACGGTCGCGGCTCTGTAATTATTTGAGCGGCTCTGTTTTAATCGCATAAAATTCAAACTCCGGTTATAGTAGCAAGTCTCAATATGAATTCAAACACACGAAAACACATCATAGTCGGACTGTCAGGAGGCGTTGATTCTTCCGTCGCCGCTCTTCTCTTGAAAGAACAAGGCCATCACGTCGAAGGCGTGTTCATGAAAAACTGGGAAGAAGACGATACCGACACATTCTGCCCGGCCAGCATTGACATGGCAGATGCGCAATCCGTTTGTGATCAATTACAAATTGAATTGCATCGCATTAATTTCGCATCGGAATACTGGGAACGTGTTTTTACGGATTTCCTCAGCGAATATAAAGCCGGTCGCACACCCAACCCCGACATTCTTTGCAACAAAGAAATTAAATTCAACGCCTTTTTAAATTATGCCAAACAACGAGGTGCTGATTACATCGCAACAGGACATTATGCGCGTTGCCGATCGACTGAAAATCATTCCTTTCAATTATTAAAAGGATTGGATGCGCAAAAAGACCAAAGCTATTTTTTAT
>Ga0207003_1001_pt5 | contig 20779 bp, 13 predicted proteins | sample Alteio_BWMinCont_89_FD_153474 | JGI IMG/M metagenome (GOLD analysis project Ga0207003, IMG submission 153474) | Enriched cells from forest soil in Barre Woods Harvard Forest LTER site, Petersham, Massachusetts, United States -... | ecosystem: Environmental > Terrestrial > Soil > Temperate forest >...
AATACAAACAGACGATGTCGCTGCATCCACCGGCTCTGAGATACCTCAATACGTCGATCCGCTGATTCCAGACTACAATGCCCATTTCATTACAACTCCAGATGAAGATAAAACAGGTCCCTATATCATTGCTGGAGCAAGTCCACAATCGGAAGAAGATGTAGCAGAACTATTTCACAGTATCGCACCTCATGCAAAACACTTTGTTGGCTTGAGCCAGAACTTAAAAACCAACAGTTACTCCTCTCCCTCTGCTGACTGTATAGATTACATAATTCCGCAAACTGTAACGAGAGTAACGCATTATACTCCTGATAGTGATCCTGGAGAAAAACCTCCTTACCAAATAGAAGCGAGCTACTCCAGCTGTAATGCTTCTTGTGACAGTGTGATTGGTACAAGACGTCAATTAAATGCAGATAATATAAAGTCACGGGTAAAAATAAAAGTTCTGGGCAACCCATCAGAAGAAAAAAACGAGGAAAAAGAAACTGAAATACACATTACGTTTTTGGACAAAAACGCCTATTGGTTGAAGACTGACGATAACAGCGATCCAAACATCAAAAAACTTCATGATGACGCAAAAAAACTTTATTGGCAGCTTTATCAAACCTCATTGCAAGAATATATTTTTGTACATTGCGCTTCAGGTGTGGGTGAGACAGGTTGGTTTGTTTTAATGTTAATGTTACTGTCCTCTCACGAGATTTTCAAAAAATCTGCGGAGGATGCTGCCAATGAAATTTTAGAAATCGTTGCGCGAATACGAAAAAATCGACCGGCATTGATATGGACCTCACAGCAATTACAGGTTGCTATTAAACATGCATTGTTGTTATACACGTATGCATCAGAACAAAACTATTCTTTTGAGAAACCTACGACACAATTAGAAAAACCGGCTGCGCGACGTGTTGCAAATATTACTCGTCGCCCACCACCCGTCGCTGATCAAGACCCTTCTCTTCCCTGGGGCTGGCATATTTTGCGTGAATCTCCAATCGATACATTATTTAGGGAAGAAAGCGCGCGGCTTTCTTCCATGCCAGTGACATCACGCCAACAATACCAGGATGATCACCAAGAAAAAGCAACATCCGTCTATTATCAAAAAAATCGCCGGCGCCAAATCAGGCGTATGCATTGGGGTTATTCGACTTATCTGAAGCAACCTTCAGAAAAAAAGAAAGCATTAAATCAGTCCGTCAAAGAAGCAATAAAGGTAATTGATCAATTACAGGGCGTAGAGCCTTCTACTATCGAGACATACAAACGAGAGTTGTATGAAGTTGTCGCACAAGGAGATGATTTTAAAAAAACAAAAGACCAATTAGATGCATTAAAAGAAAAACATGCAATAGAGGTTGTGATTAATGTAGCAAAAAAATCTTTTGTACCGGGAACCCAGTGTGATACACCATCCCTCGATTCTCGTTTTTTAAACTATCCTGTATGTCAGCTTACAGATACAAAATTCTTTTCTGCACCAGGTCCACAAGAAGCAAAACATGTTGCATGGTTGTTAGGTGACGCTACCCAGGTTGGCGTACATCATATAGTTGCTATTGGTAACGACCTGCATGATAAGACGTGCACAGACAAGAACAAGCGCCGTGACTTTCTGGATGATTACGTTGCACCGGAAAATCAAAGAGAGAATAGCACGACTTATCTCCATCTTCAGGGCTACTCAATGACAGTCGCTTATCGGCCAATAGAAGGTGCTCTTGAAACAACAGACTATGGACGCCGTGCACTTGATGGGGCTCCAATAAAATCAGAGATAACAGTTAATGATCATACAATAAACCTTACATTTCTTCCTTTGGCTGATGGTGGCGCATTTGATTTAAGATCCAGTTCACATAGAGTTAGAGAAATTTTTTGGGAACATCACGAGATACCGTCAGAACAATCTGTTCTTGTACATTGTAAAGCAGGTTATGGGCGCACAGGTAATTTCATATTCACTCAAGTATTATTCTCAGAAATATTTTCTCAAGAAACTATTTTTTCATTAAACAAACCAAACGTACTTGCACGGAAAATTCTAGCTATACTGAGTCGATTACGACAGACACAGCCAAACTTACTATTGGCAGAGAATCAATTTATAATGGCTATTCGTAATGCGTTTTTTTTGCGGGAATATGCCTTACAAAAACGGGCGTTGCAACAAAAGCAGCTTGCTGAAAAAATAGTTACTGCAGAGCCGGAAGCAAAAATAGCTCCAGTGGCTTCGGCACCTGACGAAAAAAAAGAAGAATCGCTTGTTGAGATAGCCAAACCGTTATTTGCTATGTCTCCTCCTAAAAATTACAACGATATCTTGCGTCACCTCACCGAAAAAATAAAAAAAGAGTCAGAAAATATAAAATACTTTGATCCAATAGAATGCCGGAATAAGATCACTGAATCACTAAAACAAAAAAATCCAGGCTGGGAATGGAAGACACCACTCATTGATAATGCAGAACACAGTATTCAACAAGCGACTCTCTTGGCTTTTGTCGAACAGCTTAGCCCACTTACCCTCGAAAAAAGAAACGAACAATTTATCATCTTTCAAAATGAATTTAGAAAGGACTTAGTACATAAAAACAAATGTTGGGATGCTTTTTTTGGCATCAAAAATACAGGTTCATGGATTGCTGCGATGGATCAGATGCGTAAAGACGCACTCCAAAAACTTAAAGATGGCGTACAAAACACCCCCCTAGCCGATAAACTGCGTAGATTAGAAGATGCAAGAAGACTGTCTATTTTTAATGAGCATCGAGATAATGTTACGTTGAGGAGAACGACAAACGCTGTTGATGAAATTGATAGGCTCATCAAGGAGGCAAGACAGGAGATAGCTGCTTCATCTGTTACGCGGAGTCCTTTTCCCAATAACCGCTAACAGAATAATGATCATCATTATTTGAAAAATCGTTTTTGATCCCCCGAAGCGCCGGATGGGGGATCAAAAAAATGTTACTCGTGTTTTGCCCAAGCCTCTTTAGCTATTTCAAAAAAACTATAAATTAACCCATTGATTAAATAATGAATTCCTCCCTGTAAGGCCTGTCTTAAATATGCTATAATCCTCTCTTGTTGTATTTTTAATAAACAAACGAGATTGGTATGGCATTGCCCCGCGAAGAGTGGTTAAAAGAAGTCATCGAAAAAATCGAACCGCACCTTAAAAGCGGATCGGCTATTAATTCAGAACTTAAAGAACAAAAAAAATCTGATCCAATACAAACAGACGATGTCGCTGCATCCACCGGCTCTGAGATACCTCAATACGTCGATCCGCTGATTCCAGACTACAATGCCCATTTCATTACAACTCCAGACGAAGATAAAACAGGTCCCTATATCATTGCTGGAGCAGGTCCACAATCGGAAGAAGAGGTAGCGGTACTCTTTCACAGTATCCCGCCTTATGCAAAACACTTTGTTGGCTTGGGTTCCCGGTTAAAAATTGGGAGTGATCCCGATTCTTCCTCTGACTTTATAGATTACATCACTCCGAAAACTCTGACTGAAGTGACATATTATGTTCCAGACTGCGACCCGGGAGAAACCCCTGCTTACCAGATTAAAGCAAGTTATTCGGATCCGAGCGGTCATCTTGAGGGAACTTTGAGTGATAGTACGCGTTCTTTCTATCAAAACGTAAGGTCACGAGTAAAAATAGAATGTCTGGATGAGTCACTGGTTTCAGAAGAACAGAAACCCAAAGAAACTGAGATACAAATTACGTTTTTGCAAAAATCACCCTATTTTTCCCGAACAAATGAAAACAGCAAAAAAAATCATGACCCTGACAAAGAACTTTATTGGCAGCTTTATCAAACCTCATTGAAAGAATATATTTTTGTACATTCTGCTTCGGATAAGGATGGGACAGGTCAGTTTATCTTAATGTTGATGTGCTTATCCTCTCACGAGATTTTCGAAGCCACTCCGGAGAATGCTGCCACTCAAATTTTAAAAATCGTTGAGCGCATACAAAAAACACGGTCGGGATTGGTATGGAGCTTTTCGCAATTGCGGGGCGCTATTCAACAGGCTGAACTGTTATACGAATATGCATTAGAAAAAAAATATTCTCTTGAGAAGCCCGAACAAAAACCGGCTACGCCGAGTGTTAAAAATACTACTACAGGTCGCCGAAGTCCCATCCTTGTCACCGATCAAGATTCCTCTCTTCCATTCAAATCTCATTTTAATTGGACTGAAATCGGTAAGTTATTTAAGCAGGAAAGTCGGCTGCTCTCTGCACCAGTAGTAGTATCACCTTGGCAAAAGACTGAAGAAGAAATGGCAAAATCCTCCTATGCTCAAAAAAATCGCCAACGCCGAATCAGACGTATGCACTTGGGTTATGCATTTTTTGGGAATCGGCCCCAAAAAGAGCAGGATGGGTTAGATCAGTCAGTCACAGCAGTACTACGAGAAATTGGTCGATTAGAGGACTTAACGCCTTCTGTTATCGAGTTACGTGAGCGAGAAGTGTATGAGGTAGTCGTACAAGGTCATGATTTTCACAAAACAAAAGGCCAATTAGATGCATTAAAAGAAAAACACGCGACAGAAGTTTTTTTACAAGAGACAATTAAAATAGCAAAAAAATCTTTTAAAAAAGGGCGGGAGAATGAGCGTAAAACCGAGCCAACCTGCTGGCTTCCAGGTACAAATTTCTTGGCTATACAAGGTCCGAGACCGCCAAACTATCATCCTACAACATTTCTGCATAATGTTGTCAACGCTGATATATCTCATGTAGTTGCTATTGGCTACAGCTTGCATGGCGATCACACTGCGGTGGATGGCCTTTACGAGTCTACTGACTTTACTAATTACATTGCACCCGAAAATCGAGACAAGGATGGCAATGTAGTCTATCCTGCTAATCAAAAAAGTGGCCCAATAACAGTCCACTATCAACCAGTAGAAGGTGCTTTTAAAAAAACGTATGGGCCATCATCATGCAGTGCAATTGACAGCGCCCCAGTAAGATCCAAGGCCACAGTTAAACGTAAAAACGAAACGAAGGAAGAAAAAACCCCTGATGATGACTTTGAGATAGACATTACGTTTCTTTCCTTGCCTGATAATCAAGCATTTGACTTGAGATCCAGCCCACAGAGAGTCAGAGAAATTTTTTGGGAATATCACGACATATCATTGCAAAAACTTGTTCTTGTCCATTGTCGTGCAGGCGAGGGTCGCACAGGCAATTTTATATTAACTCAAGTGTTATTCTCAGAAATATTCTCTAAAAAAACTGTTCTCTCATTCGACAACCCACAAAAACTTGCAGCAAAAATTCTACAAACACTGACTCGACTACGAATAGCACAACCTAGATTGGTATCGCTGGAGAATCAATTTGTAATGGCTATTCGCAATGCGGTTTTTTTGCGGGAATATGCATTACAAAAAAAATTGTTACGAAACAATCATTCCGATGAAGAAAAAGACGCAAAGAAAGAGAAAGAGAAAGAAGATGCAATTGCCAAAATGGTTGAACCACTATTTGCTATGTCGCCTCCTAAAAATCACAAAGAAATCTTGCAGCGGCTCGCCGACGAAATAAAAACCGAGTCGAAAGATCTACTCTTCTTTGATCTAATGGAATGGCGGGATGATAAAACTCGATTGCTAAAAGAAAGAAACCCGATTTGGGAGTGGAAGACACCACTCATCGACAATGCAGAACACAGTCTTCAGGAAGCAGCTCTACTTGCTTTTGTCGAACAATTAAAACCACTTACCCTTTGCCAAAAAAATGAAAAATTTATCGAATTTCAAAACATATTTAGACCCTTGTTGATACATAAAAACCAGTGTTGGGATTCTTTTTTTGGCATTAAAAATACCACTTCGTGGAGAAAGGCGATAGATCAGATACGCAAAAACGCACTCCAACAACTTAAAGATGAGGTGAAAATAAAGCAGCCAGTCGATAAACTGCGTAGATTAGAAGATGCAAGAAGACTGCCTATTTTTAATGAGCATCGAGATAATGTTACATTGATGAGAACGACAAACGCTGTTGATGAAATTGATAGGCTCATTAAGGAGGCAAGACAGGAGATAGCTGCTTCATCTGTTACGCGGAGTCCTTCTTTCAATAACCGCTAACAGAATAATGATTATCATTATTTGAAAAATCGTTTTTGATCCCCCCCATCCGGCGCTTCGCGCCACCTCCCCCCCTGCGGAGGAAGGCGTGCTAATTTTTTTATTTTTAGACTCAAGAATCTTTCTGCTTAGCACGCCTTTTGAAAAAATAAGAGAAACCCTTCTCTAGGAAGGGTTTTCAACTGCTTATAATATAGCACAGAATTTCGGTTTTACGGCTTGGGCTGTGTCAGTGGGCTGTACTTCATCCTTCTCCTCAAGTCCAACTCTAAAGCGAAAATGGGTACCACGTGGCAGTACACTCAGTTTTGGCTTCACAGCAGCTGTTGTTTTATACTCAGCATGACCATTCTCGTCTACTGGACCAAAATAAGGGTCATATGAGTCTTTCGGAGCCTGACTGCTCTGGCCTACAAAATCCTTAGCTCCTAATAATATCCTAGCTTCATCCTCATTTTCGCATCGACCTGTCTCGACTATTTCTCTGAGCACCTCTCTTACGCTATTTTCCGTTTCGTTATTATCTAATAACTTATTAACAGTAATAGCATGTGCTAGACCTGCATAATCACCCGTTTTTAAATATTCGAGCGCAAGAAAGAATCTTTGATAAAGCTGTTCTTGAGAAAGAGCCACCTCATCTGAGTCTGGATTTTCTTTAAATATACTAAAATACATTTTTGTGCTACCACCACGACTTTTACTCATTATTTTTTCCTCTGGTTTAATGTGTATTTTCGGTAAAAAGTTATCGTATGTATCGTACCCGATAACCATTCTTTAGCGCAATATATACACATTTGATAAGCATTAATTCGTAAACTTTTCGTGACTTCTGCTAACGGATATCGATCAAGAATTGCTTTGACCTCGTCCCATAAATGTTGAGGGATTCTTTCGCGGAGCTTGGAGCGTGTTGCCCGCCAACGCTCGAAATGGGATTTAACTTCATCTAACGTAATTGAGTTTTGTTCCATGATTGAATCTCAATGAAATATTAAGACTCGTAGGTTATGAGTTAACTATAGCTAAGTCACGCAGATCTGCCGCAACCTCAGCATTATTTGAAAAATCGTTTTTGATCCCCCCCATCCGGCGCTTCGCGCCACCTTCCCCCTGCGGAGGAAGGGGTGCTAAGCAGAAATTTTTTGAATTTAAAAATAAAAAAAATTAGCACGCCTTCCTCCGCAGGGGGAAGGTGGCGCGAAGCGCCGGATGGGGGGGATCAAAAAAATGTTGCTAATCTTATGACGCTAGAATCTGTTGGCAATTAGTTTAATGGCTTTAAAAGTATCTTTGTCTATTTCACCTGCTCCCACACCGGCTCACTCCAAGACCCCGTAATAGAATAATGATACGTCGTCATTTGAGAAACCGCCGGACTCACCATTTTATCCACCACCCATGTTGCCACTCCTGCAATAGGATTAGCTGTTGCAATAGCCGCTACCACAGGCAAACTGGATGTCACATACGGCGTAACACTGATTTTCATATTCAAATCTTTCGCAACTAATCCAATACGCCCTGCAATATCAATCCGCGCGATAGAGCCTTCGAAACGTGTATTTTGCGTCGTTGCACTTCCATTTTGGAATGTAAAATCGCCCTTCATTGATTCGAAGCTATATCCTTTTTGAGATAAATCACTGAAATTAAGACTTAAACGACGCGGCAAACTTTGCAAACTCAATATATTTAATAAACGACCCAATCCCATTTTTGCATCTGTCGCATTTCCTAAATTAATGATGCGCCCTTCACCCAATTTCAGTGAAATATTTCCCGATAATCCTGACAGAGAAGGATGAAGCAACGCACCCGGCCAATTCAAATTAAAATCCGCATCGCCTGTGCTCCCTACCAAACTCGTCGAAGAAAATCCCCACGAATTTAAAAAATCAGAAATATTTTTTGTTGAAAGATGTCCTTCTAAACGACTTCTCGTATTCGTCCACGTTCCAGTTGCCTGCAATTGATAAGCAGGCAATGTCAAATTCAATTGTTTAATTTCCATACCTTCTTTCATCGGAACCATATTGAAAACAACATGCCCCAATCGCATATCGCCATAACGAACATCCTCTCCCACAAATGAAATCGGTGGTAAACGACGCGGATCCATCGCTGTTTTTTCATTTCCCATATTGGAAAGATTTAATCGTTGAAAGTTAGCTTGAATACCCTTCTCTATCCCACTGCGTGGCAACATGATTTGTCCTGCCATATCTGCATTCTCAAGACCTAATACAAATTGATTCGCTGTTTTAGAGAGTTGAATGCGCAGATTATTGAGTTGATATCCCGAAAATCGAACGACTTTCACATGAAGATCCACAGCACGAAACAAATCCGGATTCATCCATTCATTGGTAGTGGAAGATGATTTAGGTTTCGCGGTGAATTGAGAAACAGACGGTGCAATGTCGTCCCAATTCACTTGATCCAAATTGCCTGTAATGATGACACCCGACTGTGTTGGCCAATTCGCTTCACCATTCCCTAATTGCAAATCTGCACTGAATAAAGTTAATTTTTCTTTTTCTCTTTGCAATACCATCGCCAATGAAAATAATTTGTTATATTTCATTTTTACCTTGATGGGTTGATTATTTTGAATGAAAAAATTCATCTGAAAATCAGCTGGATCTTCTGATTTTTTTCCATACTCTGCTGGCAAATCGACAGCAATTCCCTGCAAATCTGATTGAATTGTCATTTGGGTGGATTGAGAAGAAGAAACATGTTGCGGAGGTAAAATCAATTCCGCTTTGTAATGCGTTGTGCCCTGCATCACTTTTTCAATCGGCACATCTAACCAGGATTGTATCTCTGCTGTGTCGAGCATTCCCTGTAAATCAGCCATCACGTATTTTGTTTTGTTAGGCGCATATTGCGTTGAAAGATTTAAAGTGACTGAATGTCCCAATAATTGTCCGACTAAATCCGTCGCTGCAATACTGTCTTCTGTAAAATGAAATGTGCCGCTTAATGAATCGATTCCTAAATTCCACGTGGGCAAAGTTAAAGTAGCTCCTGAAATAGTGGTATCGCCTGTCACTTTTGCATCGGCAGCATGATCCAGCGGAATGGCTAAACTCAACGCAAGCTGCATGGGACCTTGCAGTTTTAATGTAGATAAATCTTTCCCAATCGTTTTTTTCAACGGACTTTGTTGAATAAACCCCAATCCCTCGATTAAATCCGTTTGAATCGTACTTTTAATGGTGAGAATAGGATTTCCTAAATTAGGAATTTCGCCATGCACATCATGCAACGGTATATTTAATAATTGAGCTGACAGGACATCTATCGTCATCGATCTGCCGGAAAATAAAAGCTTTCCATCGATATGATCCATCGTCGGCCAATCCGGTGCGTAACGCAATTCCACTTCTTTGACCACACCGCCAATTTCAAATTTCCCCTTTCCATTATCAAAAGGAAAATCACTTAACTTTCCTTCTAACAAGACATTGCCGCTGGTCACTTGCCCATCTAAAAATGCACTGCGCAACCATGTTCTTAAATCAGGTGCATATATTTTTAAAGGTAAATAATCACTGATTTTTTTTACATGAGACGATGTAAAATGTCCGATCAAATTAATATGCGGTGAATCATTTTCTGGGAGTATCATCGAAACATCTGCATTGGCACTCACATCTTGATTGATTGCCTGAATATTATTTGCAGTCAACAACCAGGCATTATTTGCATCTTTTTGTAAAGTCAGCGATCCAGTCAATTCATCAAACTCTAGCGGATTAGCGAAAACAGAATCCAGTATTCCTTCCACATCATAAAATTCGAAATTGGTTTGAATGTGTTGCCACGCATTATTGTTCCACTTCGCCTGGACCTTTGCACTGCCAATGCCTTGTTTAAGCTGCAATCCATGCCATGTTTTTTTGCTGAACCATTGCGGTACGGAAATATTTTGCAAATTAAGGGATAATTTGGCCGAGATATGTGAAAGATCCGTGACATCGCCTTTCCAGTTAAAATCAATGGCCACTTGGGTGGGAATTGTCTGATTTAATACAGCACTGCCTTTAAGTTGGTGATCGCGCGAAGCATTACTCAGTGTGAGTCGTTTCAATGTAACGGATTTTTCATCTCCTTCATAAGGAAAATAATGTATTTCAAAATGCTGCAAAATAAGTTTGGGTTGTGAAAAAATCCACGTTAAAACTGCGTTTGGATTTAACGACTGCCCTGTGACATTATCTGTCATTAAAAAAAATTGATTAAATCCTTCGAGACCCACTTTACCGGGTTTTTGTTCGCGCAATGTGAGACGCGCGCCTGTGACTTTCAAACTATCCAGCAAAAAAGTTCGTTGAAATAAACTATTCCAAATAGCCACATCCACTTTAATCGATGGAATATGAACAGTGGGTTGATGTGTTTTTGGATCAAGAACGATCACCTGACGAAATTCCAATTCAGGTTCATAAAAATCCCATGAAATATCCATTTCACCAATTTGAACAGGGCGATCTAATAAACGTGTTGCCAATGCTTCAAAATCAGTACGATGATCGTTGAGAAGAGGGGTTAATAAACGCGCGACACTGACCAGGACTGCCGCAAGGATCAGAAGTCCTGCTGCCAGATATCCCAGTCTTACTACCACTTTTCTCCAAAAATTTGTCACGAATGTGTACCTCTACTAATGAAATGGTGAGAACACTCAATCCTCTTAGGCCCCTACCAGAGCGTCATCCCGCTTAAAAAGCGTCGCGGGATGACGCTTCGGTAAAGGCCTTGCTAACACAATGGCAGTGCACTCAACCCCTTGGTAAAATATCATACTGCTCTTGCGTATACGAAGGTTCTACTTGCAACTGAACCGGTTTTTTTAATTGCGTTTCCAAATCAGCTAACAAAACAGATTCTTCCTCGAGCAGATAATCCACGACTTTTTGCGATGCCAACACCAAAAAACCCGCCCAGGGATAATCCACCCTGCGTTTCAATTCTCGAAATATTTCGTAACAAATCGTCGCATAGGATTTGATCGAACCACGATGCTGACAAAGCGGACATGAAACGCAAAGAATATTTTCCAAACTTTCTCGCGTGCGTTTGCGTGTCATTTGCACTAAACCCAAACTCGTCAATTCGCTGATTTCGGTGCGCACACTGTCTTTCACCAACGCCGTTTTGAGCGCTTGAATTAAATTTGCTTTATGCGTCGGGTCATTCATATCAATGAAATCAATAATAATAATGCCGCCCAAATTCCGTAATTTCACTTGATGTGCGATCGCTTCGACTGCTTCCAGATTCGTTTTCAAAATAGTTTGTTCTGAATCTGCATGACCCACATACGAACCCGTATTCACATCAATCGTGGTCATCGCTTCTGTTTGATCAAACACGATATGTCCTTTGGACTTCAAATACACTTTGCGTTGCAATGCTTTTTGTAATTCTTCTTCGACGCCATATCTATCAAAAATAGGACGCATATCCGCATAGTACTCGAGTTTTTCTGCCAACGCAGGTGCATAGTGCAATGCAAACTCTTTCATTTTCATCATAGTGGAATGATCATCGATGCGAATTTTTTCAATGTCATGACCGGCTAAATCGCGTACTGCGCGCAATGCCATCGGAATTTCCGCATAAATCATTTCACCTGCTTTGGCTTTTTTCGCACGCGTTAAAATATCCGTCCACACTGTTTGCAAAAATGCCTGATCTTTTATGCACTCTGCTTGCGATACACCTTTTGCCACTGTCCGAAAAATATAGCCACCTTGTTCAGTCGGACTGATTAAATTTATTAATCGTTGGCGCTCTGCTTCATCTGTCATTTTTTGCGAAACAGCCATTTCAAAAATGCCGGGCGTTAAAACTAAATAACGCGAAGGAATGGAATAACGCATCGTTAAACGCGCGCCTTTTGAACCCAATGGATCTTTGTAAACCTGAACTAATAATTCTTGCCCCACGCGCAGAATATTTCGAATGTCTGGCGATGTATTATCTGTTCCACTTAAATCACTGATATGCAAAAAAGCAGAACGCTCTAAACCGATATCCACAAAAGCCGCTTGAATACCAGGCAATAATCGACTGATTTTTCCTTTATAAATATTTCCGAGTAATCCCTGACGCACACTTCTTTCGATATGAATTTCTTGCAGCATGCCATTTTCAAGCAAGGCAACACGCACTTCTCGCGGCGAAACGTTTACTAAAATTTCTTCTGTCATCAGGTTAAATAACTCGCATGATACTAAAGAGCCAGGGCCACAATAAAAAACTGGTCAGCGGCGGCAACCAAAATAACCAGCTCGATGGCAATTGACCGAGAAAACCTTGTATGCAATACAAGATAAATTGATACAACAAGACAATGAACATGACGCAAAGACTTTGTTGCAGTAAAGAAAACATTCGCATTCGACTATGCATTCTCGCCACAACGTAAGCGCATATTGTGAGTGCAAGTGCATGCTCACCCAATAACGTGCCGTTGGATACATCGAGGAAAATACCGATAATCCATGCCGTGCCCACATTGACTCGATGAGGCATCATCAAAATCCAGTAAATCAATACCATCAAAATCCATGCGGGTCTTAACCAAACCGTCCAATCCGGCATAGGCAATAAAGTCAAAACAAATGCGATCAGAAAAGTCGCTGGGATGGCGAAGCTGTTATGTGATCGATGTCGAGAACTTTCCACCGGCTGCTGCTCCTATTTTGAAAAAAATACTGTCATGCCGGTGAAAACCCCTGTCATGCCAGCATGTTTTTAGCTGGCATCCAGCGACTTAAAGACACTGGATGCCAGCTAAAAACATGCTGGCATGACAGGGGTTTTCACCGGCATGACAGGGGTTTTCGCTGGCATGACAGGATTACTTATTTTGCACCGATGGTGTGGTGTACTGCACCGTCTTATTCGGCCATACCAACAACACTTCCCGACTGCGATCTAATTTGGCACTCGGCTCTACCGTAATCGTCATAAATTGCAAACTAGGGTCATTAATGACAGAAATCACCTGACCTACTGGATAACCTTCTGGATAATGCTCACCTAATCCAGATGTAATCAAAACATCGCCGACTTTAATATCTGTCGTTTGTGGAACATTCGCCAACCGTAATTTTCCTGTGTAAGCATCTCCGACTGCGATCGCGCGCACGCCATTTCGCGTTACTTGCACAGGCACGCCGCTATGCGGATCATTAATCAATAATACTTTGCTGGACAGAGGTCCCACATGAATCACCTGTCCCATGATGCCATTCGCATCCAACACGGGCTGTCCCACAAACAAATTATCGCGATTGTTTTTATCGATCGTCACTTCATTCACAAAAGGATCTGTCGCAATCGACAATAAACGGGCGACTAAGACTTTCCCTCGTATTTCTGTGGAAGAACGCAGTAACGCTTTCAATTGATTATTTTCGGATTCCAATGCGACAAGGCGCTGCACCTGGGCTTTTAATAATAATTGTTCTGATTTCAAATTGAGATTTTCTTTAACGAGCTGGTCATGGGAACTGAATGCGGTTTCTAATTGATGAACTAACTGGACTGGCCAATTCACCATGTATTGTAAGGGAGCCAGTGGCATGGAAAGTGCTGCGCGAAGTTGCACAAATGTATCAGCACGCTTGTCAAACACCATTAAGGCAATGGCAAGCGCTGATAAAACTAACATGCGTAACCCAGGTTGGGATTCTCTGGCAAATAATTTAATAGGACTGACCTCTCAAAATACCACAGAGCCGCGACCGTCAGGGAGCGGTGCTTTTCTGGATAACCCAATAAAAGCACCGCTCCCTGACGGTCGCGGCTCAGTATATTTATTCCCTAGAAAGAAAATCCATTCCAACCGTATCAACCATTTCCAATGCTTTTCCACCACCACGCGCCACACAAGTCAGTGGTTCATCTGCAATGATCACAGGCAATCCGGTTTCTTCCATAAATAAACGATCAATATTGCGTAACAATGCACCGCCACCCGTCAACACCATGCCGCGCTCTGCAATGTCTGCTGCCAATTCAGGCGGAGCCTGTTCGAGCGCTGCGCGCACGGCACCTAAAATTCCAGACAAGGGTTCTTGTAACGCTTCCAGAATTTCATTGCTGTTGAGCGTAAAGCTGCGCGGAATTCCTTCCGCCAGATTACGTCCACGCACTTCCATTTCACGAATTTCATTCGCAGGATACGCTGCGCCAATCTCATGTTTAATGCGTTCTGCAGTGGATTCACCAATCAAAATACCGTAATTACGTCGAACATAACTCACGATAGATTCGTCAAATCGATCTCCACCAATTCGTACCGAAGCAGAATAAACAATACCGCTCAATGAAATAATCGCGACTTCTGTCGTACCGCCACCGATATCCACCACCATGGAGCCACGCGGCTCATCCACTGGCATCCCCGCACCCATCGCAGCTGCCATCGGCTCTTCGAGCAAAAAGACTTCTCTTGCGCCCGCGCTGATCGCAGATTCACGAATCGCGCGTCGTTCCACTTGCGTCGAACCACAAGGTACACACACCAACACGCGTGGACTGGGACGTAAGAAACGATTTTCATGCACTTTGTGAATAAAATGCTGAAGCATTTTTTCTGTCACATAGAAATCAGCAATAACACCATCTTTCATTGGACGGATCGCTGTAATGTTGCCAGGTGTACGGCCCAACATGAGTTTGGCTTCACTGCCCACAGCCGCAACATGTTTATGACCACTGCCCGATCCTGGCGTCTGCCGAATCGCGACAACAGAAGGTTCGTTTAAGACAATACCCTTCCCACGAACATAAATCAGCGTATTCGCCGTCCCTAAATCGATGGATAAATCATTTGAAAAGTAACCGCGCAGTTTTTTTAACATAGGTAAAAAGCATCCTTTGGTCTCAGTGATAGAAGGATTCTAATGGATTAGTGGTCAGAAAAAAAGTAATTATGGTAGTCTCTGCTGCCCAGCAGTATAATTGCGCTCTTTTGAGAACAAAATGGGACCTAAGTACGATGTCGCTGACTTCCGATGACGTAAAAAAAATTGCACATTTGGCCAGACTTAACTTGCCTGAAGCAGATGCGCCTCTTTACACAACACAACTCTCCAACATTCTTCATTTTATTGAACAAATGAACCAGGCCAATACCGCTCACATTGATGCGATTGCTCATTCGCTTGATTTAACTCAACGATTACGCTCTGACCAGATCACTGAAACCGATCAACGTGAAGCATTCCAAGCCATCGCACCGGCTGTTGAAGCCGGTTTGTATCTGGTCCCTAAAGTTATCGATGAGGAATAAATATGGATTACAAAACCATTGCTGAACTATCGCGTGATTTAGCCGCAAAAAAAATATCCAGTGTTGAATTGACACAGTATTTTCTCGATCGAATTCAAAAATTCGATAAACAACTCAACAGCTTCATCACTGTTACGCCCGAACACGCTTTGCAAGAAGCAAAACGCGCCGATGAATGGCGTGCTGCTGGCAAGGGAGGACCGTTGACCGGCATCCCTATCGCTCAAAAAGATATTTTCTGTACGCAAGGAATTAAAACCACTTGTGGTTCAAAAATGCTCGACAATTTTATTTCACCCTACGATGCAACCGTTATTTCAAAATTCAAAGAAGCGGGCACCGTTTTGTTGGGCAAAACCAACATGGATGAATTCGCGATGGGATCGTCTAACGAAAACAGTTATTACGGCCCTGTCAAAAATCCCTGGGATTTAGAGCGCACACCGGGCGGATCATCGGGTGGTTCTTCTGCAGCCGTTGCAGCGTATTTAGCGCCGGGCGCAACAGGAACGGATACGGGTGGTTCGATTCGTCAACCCGCTGCGCTGGCTGGAATTACTGGGATAAAACCAACCTATGGACGTGTGTCACGCTATGGAATGATTGCTTATGCTTCGAGTTTAGATCAGGGCGGTCCCATGACGCGTACTGCGGAAGATGCAGCGATGTTGCTCAACGCGATGTCAGGTTTTGATCCACGCGATTCAACGAGTGTAGACAGTCCAGTTCCCGATTACACAGCCACTCTCAATGATTCCATTGCGGGTTTACGCATTGGTTTGCCCAAAGAATTTTTTGATAAAGGATTAGATAGCGATGTTGCAAAAGTCATAGAAACCGCTATCAAAGAATATGAAAAATTAGGCGCAACAGTGCGAGAAATTCACTTGCCGAATACTGCCTTATCGATTCCTGCGTATTACGTGATTGCACCCGCTGAGTGCTCATCGAATTTGGCGCGATTTGATGGCGTACGTTATGGTTATCGTTGCGATGATCCCATCGATCTCGAAGATTTATACAAACGCAGTCGCAGTGAAGCATTTGGTATTGAAGTCAAACGCCGCATCATGATTGGAACTTATGCTTTATCCGCGGGATATTACGATGCGTATTATTTAAAAGCGCAAAAAGTCCGCGGACTTATTCGTCAAGATTTCATGAATGCTTTTGAACAAGTCGATGTCATTGCAGGCCCTACTTCTCCGACTGCTGCATTCAAATTAGGCGAAAAAGTAAATGACCCTGTCAGTATGTATTTATCCGATATTTACACGATTGCAGTGAATCTGGCAGGATTGCCGGGAATTTCAATTCCTGCAGGATTCGCTCACAACTTACCGATTGGTTTGCAACTCATCGGTAATTATTTTACGGAAGCAAAATTATTAAATGCTGCGCACCAATATCAAAAAGCCACAGACTGGCATACACGCAGACCGGAGGGGTTTTAAGATGGAATGGGAAACAGTGATTGGTTTAGAAGTGCATGTTCAACTGGCAACAAAAAGTAAAATTTTTTCAGGCGCCTCAACGCAATTTGGTGCAGAACCGAATACACAAGCGTGTGCGATTGATTTGGGTTTTCCCGGCGTGCTCCCTGTTTTAAATACAGAAACAGTTACGATGGCAATCAAATTAGGATTGGGAATTAACGCTGACATCACTCAGCGTTCCATTTTCGCGCGCAAAAATTATTTTTATCCCGATTTGCCGAAAGGTTATCAAATTAGTCAACACGAACATCCTGTGGTGAGCAAAGGATTTCTCGATATTACATTGGATGATGGTTCAGTCAAACGCATTCACATCACGCGCGCGCACTTGGAAGAAGATGCAGGAAAATCTTTGCATGAAGATTTTCATGGTCAATCGGGTATTGATTTGAATCGCGCAGGCACTCCCTTGTTGGAAATTGTTTCTGAACCCGATATACGCTCTGCGAAAGAAGCGGTTGCGTATCTTAAAACAGTGCACTCCCTGGTGCGTTATTTAGAAATTTCTGATGGCAATATGCAAGAAGGTTCTTTTCGTTGCGATGCGAATGTGTCCGTGCGTCGTAAAGGCGACTCTAAACTTGGAACACGCACTGAATTAAAAAATATTAATTCATTTCGATTTGTGGAACGCGCGATTGAGTTTGAAGTAGAACGTCAAATTGCACTGATCGAAAGTGGCGGCAAAGTCATGCAAGAAACACTTTTGTATGATCCCAGTAAAAATGAAACACGCACGATGCGCAGCAAAGAAGAAGCGAATGATTATCGGTATTTTCCTGATCCGGATTTATTACCTTTGCTGATCACGGCGGAACAAATCGAAGCGATTCGCAAACAATTGCCTGAACTGCCGCAACAAAAACGTCAACGTTTTACAGAACAATATGGTCTCAGTCAGTACGATGCAACCGTGATGGCAAGCAATCGTGCGACCGCTGATTTTTTTGAAACCGTTGTCAAAGAATCTGGAAACCAGCCAAAATTAGCTGCAAATTGGGTCATGGGTGAACTCTCTGCTGCATTGAATAAAGCCGATCAAGATATTACGGAATCTCCCGTTACTGCAAAACAACTCGGTCAATTGGTTTTACGCATCGCGGATAATACGATTTCGGGAAAAATTGCGAAAACGATTTTTGAAGCGCTGTGGAACCAAGAGGGCGATGTAGATCACATCATTGAAAAACGCGGATTGAAACAAGTCACAGACAGCAGTGCGATTGAAGCATTGATCGATAAAATCATGGCAGCGAATCCGCAACAAGTGATGGATTATCGTGCTGGGAAAGACAAATTATTCAGTTTCTTTGTGGGCCAGGCGATGAAAGAATCGGGCGGGAAAGTGAATCCGCAGCAATTGAATGCGATATTGATCGAAAAATTAAAATAGACTTAAATCCCCGCGACGCGCGCGGCGGGGGGATTTTTACGTTAATAAAACCCAACAATCATCGTCGCCCAAATTCCTAACATCGCATGGGCGATAGTAACGCCAATCAACGTGTGATGCCTGGAATACAACCAGCCGAAATAAACACCGGCTAAAAATACCATCAGCGATACGTTGATACCTAAAAAAAGATGTCCCGTTGAAAACATTAAATTGGAAACAAGGATTGCTTTTAAAGGAGTATATTTACCCGTTAAAAAAACTTCTAAAGGCCCTTGTAATCCACCCCGCACAATCAATTCTTGCACAGGCGATATTACAAAAAAGTAAAGAACGAAAATGATCCACCACCATTCTTTCTGTGTCAGAGCATTCATCCCTTGTGCTAAGTGGATAGTAATATACGGCTCAAAAATCGGGTGCCCTATGTATTTTTGTGTCGTGTGCGTTAATATCCATTTTCCCAGCTCTATCAAAATACAAAGAGCAGCCGTAAACAAAATCGATTCAGTGACAGCCTTACGCCAATTCTGCGTCGTTAAACCAAACGTACGCAAAGGTAATTCTGAACTTTTCATAATGGAGAAAAATAATCCGACAAATCCCAGCGTCAACGGAAGTGACACCACTGTGCTAGCCACCGCGCCGGATTCTTGATTCGTGATCCATGATAAAAAAAATGAAAATAAGCAAAGCGTCACGACCATATTGATCATGAGCTTGCCTAATCCTGCACGCATTTTAAATTCATTTAATTGTTTTTCTAATGCTTCAACAACAGCAGTATTGGTTTGTCGTATACGGCTACTGATACTTTCTGTGATATGCAAAAGCATCTTATCGAAAGCCGGTGACGTCTTCGCTAGTTCTTTTAATTTTTGAAATGGAATCCGAATTAATTCAGCGTGAGTTGCTCCTTTCGCTGATGCAGAACGCGCCTGATGATCGAGCAATGCCATTTCACCCACGGTGTCACCTTTGCTGAGATAAGCAATAAGGTGTTCGCGCGCACGTTGCGCATCCGATTTTGTAATAGCAACAGTACCTGACAAAATAAAATAAAAATTTTCTGCTATTTCACCTTCGTGAATAAAATATTGCGTTTCTTCAACGATTATTTTCTGCGAAATTTCGAGTAATTTTTTAAAATCCTCGTCAGAGAGATCCTGAAATAAACTGTGATCACGAAATGCTTGGTCATCATCTACCATATTCAGTCAATTCCATTTCATGTTATTTTTCGCTACCATCTCACCAGTTTAATATTTCGAGCGGTTCTTGGCTATGTTTGATAATAAAGCTTTCTTAATCACCGGTGCCTCATCGGGCCTGGGCCAGGCATTGGCTATAAAATTAGCCAATAAAAATGCAAAGATGGCGTTAATGGCTCGTCGATTAGCAGGTTTAGAGGAAACCGCATCACATTGCACACCTCGCCCTTTGCTCATTTCGGGTGATATCACTTCAGAATCGGATTGTCGGACTGCGATAGACCACACCATTGAGCAATTTGGACGTTTGGATTATCTGGTTCTCAATGCCGGTATCAGCATGTGGTCGCATTTTGAAGAATTATCGGATCTCTCTGCTATCCATCAGTTAATGCAAACCAACTATATCGGCGCTGTGAATTGTGCTTATTACGCACTCCCCCATCTCAAAAAAACGAATGGAATGATTGTGGTGATTTCATCCATTCAGGGAAAAATAGGTGTGCCGTATCACACAGGTTACGCTGCATCAAAACATGCTCTTGAAGGTTTTTTTAATAGTCTTCGCATTGAGCTCAACAAAACAGTGGATATCCTGATCGCATCGCCGGGATGGATTCAGGGAACGGAATTAAAACAACATGCACTCGGCAGACAGCAGAGAAATCACACCCCTGCGAAACACGCAATCCCATTGGAAACCTGTTGCGATGAAATTATTTCTGCGATGATCCAGCGAAAGCGAGAATGTGTGATCCCCAAAAAATACCGCTGGGTTCCGTGGTTAAAATGGCTGGCGCCTGCGCTGTTGGATGATCTAATTTGTAAAAAAATGCGGTAGCTGCTCTCCTCTCAGCTGCACTTGAGAAGCACTACAGAGCCGCGACCGTCAGGGAACGTCACAGGACTAAAAAAAACAACAGCGCCGCAACTGGCACAGACCGTGACTTGATAATTAAGCACCTGTGACGCGCTCCCTGACGGTCGCGGCTCTGTAGTGTTTCTCAAGTGCAGGAGAGGAAATTGGAAACCTGTTGCGATGAAATTATTTCTGCGATAGCTGCTCTCCCCTCAGCCGCACTTGAGAAGCACTACAGAGCCGCGACCGTCAGGGAGCGTCACAGGACTAAAAAAAACAACAGCGCCGCAACTGGCACAGATCGTGACTTGATAATTAAGCACCTGTGACGCTCGGCTCTGTAGTGTTTCTCAAGTG
>Ga0207003_1089_pt1 | contig 20629 bp, 25 predicted proteins | sample Alteio_BWMinCont_89_FD_153474 | JGI IMG/M metagenome (GOLD analysis project Ga0207003, IMG submission 153474) | Enriched cells from forest soil in Barre Woods Harvard Forest LTER site, Petersham, Massachusetts, United States -... | ecosystem: Environmental > Terrestrial > Soil > Temperate forest >...
ACATTACCGGCGATGGTACCGGCCACACCGGAAGGGGTGATCAGTCGAACTTCCGAAAAATCGCCTGCTATAAGGTTGCCATTGTTATCGACTTGCAGCGCCCAAATACCCTGAAACCCCGCAGCTATTCCTGAGCCGTCTTTGCTTATTTGTCCGCCATCGCCGGCGATAAAGCTGTTGGTACCAGCGGCGTCCAACCGCCATATTTGATTCAATGTGGCGTAATAGATATTATGCGCCCTGTCGAGTGTGATGGCGGAGATCTGGGAATTGGGGGCAGTATTCCTATACAGGGTAGTAACCAAACCTGAGGGATCGACTTTCCGGATGGTGTTGCTATCCGCCACGTAGATCGTCCCGGTGGTGTCGATAACAAGATCGTTAAGGAGAATTGAAAAACCGGCAGCGGTACCTTGTCCATCGAGCAGTTGGTGAGCGCCACCGGCAAACGTGGTGACGACGCCTGCAGGGGTAACCCGGATAATGCTTTTGGAATCGAAGTTGAGCAGGTAAATATTGCCTTTGGGGTCAAAGGCGAGTTCCGTGGTACGTCCGGTAAGCGATGTGACCAGGGCTGGAGTGCTGTCCGGCTGGATCTTCCAGATACTGCCGAGGGGACCGCAGACATAAATAGTACCGTCCGGACTTACCGCCACGTCTTCCGGGACATCGGGGCCGGGAATTGTAACATAGGTAGAAACAAGATACTCAGGTGACAAGAGTGGAGTGCTGTCGATGATGGGTATTGGCTGTGGTGAGACCGGGTTGCTGCGGCTGCAGGAGAGGATGGTGAAGGCAGAGACCAGGATAAGGAGGGATCTTTGCATGGCGGGAATTTGCACCAAGATACAAAGAATAGGATCATCGGTCAAGAGGTCGGTATTAATGGGCCAGGGGCGTTTGCTCAGGGCCGGATGAAGATGGCCAGGGGCGTTTGCTCAGGGGCGAATGATGGTGGGTTCGCCGTTGGGGTTCCATTTGATGACGGCCGAAGGTTCACGGGGTGTTTCGTCGTCGCGGCGATGTTCGACGATGTAGTCGACGCCTTGTTTTATGCGGAGATCGACGTCTTTATAGAAGGCCGGGGCGGGATCGCCGGAGAGGTTGGCCGAGGTGGATACGAGGGGTTTGCGGAACCGTTTGATGAGATGGCGGCAGAAGGGGTCGGCGACGAGGCGGATGGCGATGGTGCCGTCGGCGCCCGGGAGGTTGGGGGCCAGGCCGATGGCGCCCTCGTAGATGACGGTGGTGGGTTTTTTTACGGTGGCGAGGAAGTCGAAGATGCGGAGGTCGGGCTGGCTGGTATATTTCAGGATATCGCGTTGGTCGGCCATCAGGACGATGAGGCTTTTGGCCGCTTCGCGTTGTTTGAGTTGGTAGACCCTGGCGACGGCGGCGGGATCGGTGGCGTCGCAGCCGATACCCCAGATGGTGTCGGTGGGATAGAGGATGAGGCCGCCCGATTGGAGGGCGGCGAGAGAGCGATCGATATCGTTGTCGAAGTTGATCATTGCGGGTGCGAAAATACTTGTAAATTTGCGTTCTCAAAAATTGGCAATGGAATTGAAACAACTGATCATGGAAGCCTGGGGAAACCGGGAGTTATTAAAAGATAGTAAGTTCTCCGATGGCGTGCGGGCCGTTATCGAGGAGGTGGACAAGGGGCGGCTGAGGGTGGCTGCGCCGCGAGACGGTGGCGGATGGACCGTGAACGAGTGGGTGAAGCAGGCGATATTGATGTACTTTGGCATCCAGCACATGCAGACCTGGGATCTGGCTCCCTTCGAATTCTATGATAAGATGTTGTTGAAAAAAGATTATAAGTCGCTGGGGGTCCGGGCTGTGCCGCATGCGGTGGCGCGTTATGGAGCCTTTCTGGCGCGGAATGTTGTGTTGATGCCCAGTTATGTGAATATCGGCGCTTATGTCGATGAGGGTACGATGGTGGATACCTGGGCGACCGTCGGTAGTTGTGCGCAGATTGGGAAGGGGGTGCATTTGAGCGGGGGCGTTGGGATCGGCGGGGTGTTGGAGCCGCTGCAGGCCGCGCCCGTGATCATTGAAGACGGGGCCTTTCTCGGGAGCCGGAGCATCGTGGTGGAGGGGGTTATCGTGGAGAAAGAAGCGGTGCTGGGCGCCAATGTGGTGCTGACGCAATCGACGAAGATCATCGATGTGAGCGGGGCTTCGCCGGTAGAATATAAGGGCCGGGTGCCGGCACGGAGCGTGGTGATCCCGGGCAGTTATATGAAGAAATTTCCCGCGGGGGAATACGGGGTGAGTTGTGCGTTGATCATCGGGCAGCGGAAGCCCAGTACGGACCTCAAGACAAGTTTGAATGATGCGTTGCGGGATTTTAATGTAGCGGTTTAGTGTTTGGCGCCGCCTCCGGGGCGGCTTTTTTATTATGGATGCGGCAAAAAGGACCTTATTAACCGGCTTTCTGATCTCTTTTTCGGGAGCCATCATTTTTTCCACAAAGGCGATATTGGTGAAGCTGGCCTTCCGGCATGAGCATACGGATGGGTTGACCCTGCTGATGCTCCGAATGCTGTTGTCCCTGCCCTTCTACGTGATCGCCGCGTTTTGGGGAAGCAGGAAGGAAGGCAATGTGCGGATGGGACGGCGGCAGTGGTTCTTTGTGCTGTTGCTGGGGTTGCTGGGGTATTACCTGAGCAGTTTCTTTGATTTTATCGGGTTGCAATATATTTCCGCGGGACTCGAGCGGTTGATCCTGTTCTTGTATCCGAGCTTCTCGGTGCTGATCAACGCGGTTGTGTTCCGGCAGAAGATGAGCCAGGTGCAATTTTGGGCGCTGGCGCTGACGTATCTGGGGATCGGGATCGCGTATTTTGGGGAGTTGAGGATCGATACGGGCAATCCCAATTTTTACTGGGGCAGTTTTCTCATCTTTTTGTGTTCGATCACCTATGCTTTTTATTTGTCGGGTACGGGGCGGATGGTGAATGTCGTCGGGGCGGCCAAATTTACCACGTATAGCATGCTGGCGGCGACGGGCGCGATCCTGCTACATTATTTTACCCGGCAGGCGGTGCGCGGCGCCGAGCTGTTGCCGCTATCGGGCGGCATGGGGTTGTGGGAGTATGGACTGTTGCTGGCGCTGGTGGCGACGGTGATCCCATCCTTTATGCTGTCGGCGGGGATGAAGATCATCGGGCCGAACAATGCGGCGATCGTAACGAGCGTGGGGCCTGTTTCGACGATTTTACAAGCGCATTTTTTGTTGGGCGATCCCATCTTTGTGGAGCAGGTGATCGGGACCATGCTGGTGATCGCCGGGGTGTTGTTGATCGGCTGGAAGGGGCGGAAGGCGGAGGCGGAAGCCGAAGTATCGGCGGAGGCGGGATAGGGTCGGCGCGGTGGCCGGGATGAATATGCGGGTGGCGCGGCGGGGGCTATTTTGCTACATCGATCTTGAGTTTTTTATTCTTCAGTTTCGCATTTTTTATTAACTGCAAAGTGGGACTTACTTTCGATTTGCGGATGGCCGCGAACGAGAGGAAGTCTTTTACTTCGATGAGGCCGACGTCTTCTTTTTTTAGCTGTCCTGTCTTTGTAAAAAACCCGACGATATCGATCTTGTTGACCTTGTCTTTTTTGCCGGCTGAAATGAACAGTGTCGTCCATTTTGGTTTTTCCGGCGGAATGGCTGTTGGGGGGAGTTCGATAATTGCGGGAGTTCCCGTTATATAGGCAGGCAGGGTTTCGTCTTGGGACAGGATGAGGATGGCCGTTCCGCTGGCTTCCATCCGGGCCGTCCGGCCATTGCGATGCGTGAAGACCTCGATCGTTGGCGGCAGGTGGTAATGGATGATGTAGCGGATGTTCGGGATATCCAGTCCGCGGGAGGCGAGGTCGGTGGTGACGAGCACATCGGCGCTGCCGTTCCGGAATTTTGCCAGGGCGCTGTCCCGTTCCGGCTGCTCAAGGGCGCCGTGATAAAAGACGTTGACGATTCCTTTCTCCTTGAGTAAGGCACTGGTGCGTTCGACAGATTCGCGGTGGTTGCAGAATACGACGGCGGAGCGGCTGCCTATCCAGCAGATCAACCGGAACAAGGTGTCGATCTTGTCCTTGTCGGGGCTTTGGACCTGCATCAGGGTGAGGCGTTCGGCCGGCTCGCCGGTGAGGAAGTTGAGCGTTTCTACGGCTTGCAGACCCACGAAGTCGGGGATCTCCGTGGCGGCGGTTGCCGATGTGAGGATCCTTTTCCTGAGGCCGGTGAGCGTGCCGATGATGTAGGACATTTCTTCGGAAAATCCCAATTCCAGGGATTTGTCGAATTCGTCGAGCACGAGGGTTTTGATGCCTTCGGTGTGGATATTACCCCTGCGGAGATGATCGGCCAGGCGGCCCGGGGTGCCGATGATCAGGGCCGGCGCCTCGATGAGATTGTTCTCTTCTGTTTCGCGGAGGTGACCGCCATAGCAGCAGGTGACCTTAAAGCCGGCGCCCATGGTTTTGAAAACCTGCTCTATCTGGAGCGCCAGTTCGCGGGAGGGCACGATGACCAGGGCCTGGGTGCCGGTTTGTTGGTCGTCGAGGAGGGTGATTACCGGCAGGAGATAGGCCAGGGTCTTGCCGGCACCGGTGGCGGCCAATAAGATCAGGTCGGTGTCCTGCTGTGCGGCTTCGAGGGTGGTTTCCTGTAATTCGTTGAGTTCGTCGATCCGGAGGCGGGTGAGCATTTCCTGGATGGCGTCGAGGGTGAGTAACATGCGGCAAAAGTACGCTAGTTTTTTTGGGTGTGTTTTGATCTTTTCCTATATTTGCACCCCCGAATGGGGAAAGTATATTAAGCGAACCGGATTCCATCCGGTTCAGGCCCAGGTGGCGAAATTGGTAGACGCACTGTTTTCAGGTAGCAGCGCCGTAAGGTGTGCTGGTTCGAATCCAGTCCTGGGCACTAAACAGGACAAATCAAAATCTTCTTTGGTTTGTCCTGTTTCATTTTTGATGAAACCCGCGTCCAGCGCGTATATCAGCTCGACAGCCTCATTGAGCCTTGTGGTTCGATATTGAAATCCGTCAAAAATGAGTTTTTCAGGATATATCGAACCAATGATAACCCGCTTCCGCTTTACGTCCCCTTCTTTGTATAATTCGTCCAGATGGGCCAGATTGGAAACCGCCTTTTCCAGCAGGGGTTCTATGTTCGCGGACAGACTTGAAATCTCGATTAACCGGGCTTCCAGCCTTTCGATCTTCTTCTCATTTTCCCGCTTGATCTCCCGGAAATCCTGGGCATCTATTTCTTCTTTCAACAGCAATTTCCGACCCCTGACGATTTCGTTACCCGCCGCGTCGATCTGTTCACTGAGCGACTTTATATCTTCCCGCTGGCTTTTCGTTCTGACCTTGTAGGCGGTATTCAGCACGTGGGCGTAAGCCTTTTCCATTCCTGGGCGCGGAATGTATTTGCGCAATTCCCGGCAAAAAAGCTCGTTGGCATTCTCAGCCTTGAAACGCGACCCGCAAGACGATACGCAGTGATAATAGTAATACTGCCCACCGTTCCCCTTTGACGCGCTACCCGTCAGTAGCTTGCCGCACTTCGGGCAAAGCAGGTAGCCCCGCAGTTGTAAAATATCCTGAGACCCTACTTTCGTCCGATAATTCTTTTTCTTTCCGTCCAGGTAGTCTTGAACATCATAAAACAGGGATTCCGAAATAATTGGCTGATGAAGGCCCGGAACATGGCGCACGGGTTCATCCTTATAGGGTCCTATGTAAATCTTCCCGCAGTAGACCGGGTTACGCAAGCTGTTCCAGAAATTTGACCGGCAAACCTTGATCCCCCTCGATTTTGCCTCTTTATAGATTTGTTCTACGGTGTATTGACCGGTAACCAGGGTTTTGAAAACCCATTTCATAATACTCGCTTGCGGTTCTTTGGGTGCTATAAATTTTTTCCCATCTTCGGTAATTTTGTTGGCATACCCCACCGGGGCCGGTCCCATCCACCGGCCTTCTTTTTTCGCCCGCCGCATCCCGTGGAGCACATTCAAAGCCCGCCGGTCGTTTTCCACTTCCGGAGCCGCCAGATAAAAAGCCAGCATCATTTTATTTTCAGGGACCGACAGGTCTAACGGCTGTTCGATGGCCTGGGGTTCTACTTCAAGCTTCCGCAGCGTATTGATCATTTGGTAGGCATCTCCGGCATTCCGGCTGAACCGGTCCCATTTCGTGAACAGGATGCAATCTATTTGTCCCCTCCTTTTCCGCAAATCAGAAAGTAAGCGCATCCATTCCGGCCGGTTGAACGTCTTGGCGGAATGATCTTCCAGGACCACCCGGCGAATGGTGATCTTTTGCAGCTCACAATATTTGCGCAACCGTTCCTCCTGATCGCGTTGGGAATACCCTTTGTCTGCCTGCTCGTCCGTCGATACGCGGATATACAAATCTGCCGTCATAGTGATAAGTATTGATCTAAGGTTAAGTTAGCCAATTTCCACATAAATTCCAGGATAATCCTGGCTTCTTCTACGGTTACTATCGTCCCATAGTCACGGAGTATTTGCACGATTTCTTCGGGTTTGATCTGTTCCATTTTGAACCTCCTTCATTTTCAACAGCACAATTTCCTATTCACAAGGACCAAGGCTAAGTTACTAAATGTTTGGTTTATTTTTGTTTTTCAAACAAACTTTTTTTATTTTTGCGGGAGAATTGTTAAACGCCCATGCCCAAGGAATACTATAAAGTCAGCTACAAGACCTTCTTCAACGAGCGGGTAAAACCGGTGATCTATCGGCGGCGGGAGACCTACCCCCTATACGTCCAGATCACCTATGACCGCAAGACGACTTCCCTTAAGAGCTATTACTTCGATGTGTTCTCCCAACCCAGGTACGATTACATCGGCATGACCATCGACCAGATGGATAAGCTCGAAAGCCGCGTCATCGATTTTGTGACTGCCAGATTTTCAGACCGCTTCACCCTGGCGGATTTCCCGGGCTGGTACAAGGTGTTTAACAAATGCGTGCTGGACAGCCTCGAAACGCCCTTCAAGGAATGGCTGATCGGCTATTTCGAAGCGGAGAAGGTAGCGGGGTATGCCGCCCTATTGCGGCAAGGGATGCAGGAGGTTTGCGCGTTAGAGCTATTAGACGAATTTAAGCTCACCCTGGCCCCCGATCTCTATGAACGGTTACTCACCAAGGCAGCCGCCGAAGCCCCGCCGTATATACCCCTGGCGGCCTATGTACGTGATCGTCAGCCCAAAGGACCTTTTTGTCTGCCATTACATGACTGGATACAGCACGAAAGGCAGGTAGACGCCGAGGATTTTATATACCACCAGTACCGCGACTATCAGATGGCGAAGATTCTCAAGACGATACGGCTACTACTCCATCCCCACGGTTTCCCCACTTAGCTGTATAAACGCTCTAAAGAAAGAGAGGGGCCGCAAGCGGCCCCAGGGAAAGGTTGCCTCCTTCGGGAGCAACCGGCTAGATGTCCGCTTGTTAAACAAGCGAAAAAAACAGCCCCCCCTTGCTCCGGAGTCGCGGGGGTTAAGAACAAGAACCGAAAGGCAAGCCTTTCCGGGGCCTGCCGCCCAACCTCAATTTTGTAACCCAAAAGAATAGTGCAGTATGGAAAAGAAAAATCCCAACCGCTCCCGGATCATCGGCATCCGGCTCACTCCTCAGGAGTATGCAGCAATCAACAGCCGTTTCAAGACGACTACCAGCCGCAAATTAAGCGACTACCTTCGGCATGTATTGTTAAACGGTTCGGTCACGATCCGAACGCGCGATCAATCGCTCGATGACTTAATGGCAGTGCTGATCCAGCTGCGAACAGAGTTCAATGCAGCAGGAAATAATCTCAATCAGTCCGTTAAAAAGCTCCATTCGTTCCGGGACAATAAAGAGCTACTGCCCTGGATCATCGCGCACGAGGTTCACGTCAAGGCGATCTTTAAGGACGTCGAGGAAATCAAAGGGCGGATCAATCAATTTGCAGATGTATGGTTGCGCGCATAAAAAGGGGTAGCAGTCTCTCCCGCACCCTCAACTACAACGAGCAAAAAGTTAAACACGGAGGGGCCGAATGTATCAACGCCGTGGGCTATCCAAAGGACCTGGATCAACTGAGTTTTTACGATAAGCTGCACCGCCTGGAGCACCAGGCGGCGCTTAACGAAAGAATCACTGCCAACAGCGTACATATCAGTTTGAACTTTGCGGACGCCGATAAGCTCGACCAGGAGAAGTTGAAAACCATTGCAGATACCTACATGCAGATGATCGGTTTCGGCAAGCAGCCCTACTTGGTGTACGAGCATAAAGACGCCGGCCACCAGCACATCCATATCGTCACGACCAATATCCGGGCGGATGGCAGTAAGATCGAGATGAATAATATTGGCCGTAACCAATCGGAAAAGGCCCGGAAGACGATTGAAGTACTCTACGGATTGACCAAGGCAGAGCAGCAAAAAGAGACCCAAAGCCAGCAGCAGAAGCCGGACCACTTCGGCCCGCCCCGAGTGGAATACGGCAAGAAGGGCACGAAGCAGGCGATCTCCAACGTGCTGGAATATGTCACGCGGGAATATAAATTTACGAGCCTGGGCGAGCTGAATGCGATACTGCAATTATATAATGTGGCCGCTGATCCGGGGGACAAGGATTCCCGGCTCCGCCAGCACAAGGGGCTATTATACCGGGTGCTGGACGAGAACGGCAATAGGATCGGCACACCGATCAAAGCCAGCGCCTTCTGGCACAAACCCACCCTAGCGAATCTGGAAAAGAAGTATGCCAAGAATGAAATCTTGCGGGTACAGGATAAAAAGCACGTCAAAGTAAATATTGATTGGGCCTTGCGGAACGGAAAACTGACCCTCCAGGAACTAAAACAAGCTCTCACCCGGGAGCGCATTGAAATGGTAATCCAGTGGACGAAAGAAGGAAAAGCCTACGGGGTTACGTTTGTGGATTTTCGGTCCAAGTCAGCCTTTAAAGGCAGCGACCTGGGAAAGGAATACAGCGCGAAGGGATTGGAACTGCGGTGCCGCACCAGCCAGGAAGAGACTGAAACGGTCAAGCAACGGCAGGAGATCCGCCCCGCGATAAGGCAGAGACAAACCCCTTCTTCCGGCCAGGGGACGCGCTCCGCCCCTTCCGTGCCGCCACCTTCTTCTTCTCCTGATATGGGCCGCCCGCTTTCGCCGTCGATCTTGGAAATATTGCTGAAACCGATCCCCGAGCAGGAGGGTGCCCCCTATGAACTGACCCACGACATGAAAAAGAAGAAGAAAAGGAGGCCGAAGCTATAGGTGTCGCGGGTGAAAAGGAAGTGTATTAGGGTCGGGGTTAAGCTGCCGCAGCCGGGCAGCGGGAGAACAGGGCCGGGCTTTGGTAACGGCTTTGGCGCTTCGCAGGGCTACCTCATTGCCCGACCTTCGGTGCTTGTTTCAGCCGGGCAAAAAAAGCAGCAGCAAACAGGGGATGGACTAACAAACGGGCAATGAAGTACCCCTGCGAAGGTTGTTCCTTTCGTGCAATTCTTTCATTTGATCCTGTGCTTCATCATTCCCCCGATATGATAGATTTCCCTTACATCGATCAAATGGGCCGCTTCGATGAGCTTCGTCATATGCAAGTAAATTGGCAGGCAGTCAATATAAGACCCGGCTTCAAACAGGCTATCTTTTCCTAACGCATAGCTGAGGATTTCTTGCAAATCACTCTTCCACTTCGGCAGCTCCTTGAATTTGAAAAACCGTTTAAAGACCACATACGGGTTTACATATTCTTTCAAGGATAATGAATGCGGAATAAACTCCCAATCGGTAGTATCCCTACCCCAACCCCGAAAAAGGTTCGGATTGAATAGGTCATAATTGGGAATTTCAAGTGGGCTTTTCCTTTTCTCCTGGTTTATCAGGTAGGCCGCGTTAATAAGCGATTCGAATAAGCGCATGTGAAATAGCAGATCGCCAGGGGTATCTCTGTTATACATCTTCGTCGAATTGGCGGCGAATAAGAGATTTCGAATGATCTTCCGGTTCGCGTCGAGGCCCGCCGCCGAGAAAAATTCCGCAATGATCTGGTCAGGATCAGCTATTTCATCTTTGTACCAGATGGAAGTTTCAATGTAGTTATGTTCCTGTTTCATAAAAGGAGGTTTAATTTATTCTTGGTTGGTTTCTGTATGAAGTGTGAAATGGATACCAGGAAAGGCGGTCAATATCCGGCCCCCGGCATCCGTCAAGACGGTGATATAGGTAGTGGGCAATTGGTCCTGATCAAACCCGACGATCTTGCCGACATTGACCGTCCGCCTGAAATCGAGGGACCCGGCCAGTGGTGTCCCTGGCTCCGCAGATATATCCCGCAAGTAGGAAAGTATCTCCGGCACGGGGATGGTAAATTTGCCCGTTCCGGGGTGGCGGGGGATTTTGATGTGATGTCGTTCGAGGATATGGGCCAGCGAAGAAAGGGGGAGATAGTATGTTTTTCGCAGCAGGCGTTTCCGGTTCTTCATGGGCACTTGCATGAGCGCCCCGCTTGCCAGTTGGTTCAACCAGTCCTGGGTATCACTTAGGAGGAAAATGAGCTTAATCCATGCTTCTTCATTGAACGGAGGGGTATTTTTTACCGGTTCTACTTGCTCCATATATCGGTGTTTGGTGGAATGAAAGGATGAATGCAAGTAACTTTACCGACCGCTCATATTCAATTCGTTGCCAATATATTTTAACGGGTATTCTGAATATTTTACCGATATTTAAGGCGGGATTTCATTATTTAACCATCCTATAAAAAGGTTTAAATTCGCAACATGACAACCACCGATAACATGGCTAATAAAGTACATGAAGGCCGGAATATTAAGCGGTTCCGGGAAATGCTTGGGATCAAACAAGAGACGCTTGCCCAGGAGTTGGGAGAGGACTGGACCCAGTCAAAGGTCTCCCATTTGGAAACAAAGGATACCGTCGATCCTGCCATTTTACAGCAGGTTGCAGCTGTCCTAAAGGTGCCGGTGGAAGCCATAAAGAACTTTGATGAAGAGGCAGCTATCAACATTGTCGCCAATACCGTCAACAATCACGATAATGCGACGGGTAATTCCTTGTTCATGTACTATCCAACCTTCAATCCCATCGATAAGATTGTGCAGTTGTATGATGAGAAAATACAACTCTATGAAAGAATGCTGAAGGAGAAAAATGAACTGCTGGAAAAGATGCTGGCGAAAAAGAAGTAATTTATAAAACCAAAAACACCTACATGCGCCAAATATCACTATTACTTGGTGCTGGCTTCTCAGTAAATAAGGGTTACCCCACCGCAAAACAACTAAATGGAAAATTGGCTAATCTCAATCCTGAACAGCTTTTTGTTGAAAGTAACGGTTCACTTTTAATGTTGGATGGTGTTTCGCCCAGCAGGAACTCATGGGATTCATATAAATATTTTACGGTCGATCTGATTAGGTATTTTTCGAATCATGGGGATTTTGACTATGAAAAATTCTATGATTTCTATCAGGATATATATCAAGGAAGAAAAGAAGACAAAGTTGTAAATGAAATCGCCAAATCATTTTGTGACAAATTTCATGAAATCGATCTTCACAATTTGTTGTTAAAAAATAATATAATTTTCAACCAACTCATATCCTTATTCTTAGTTGACAGTGAAGGAAAAAAAAATTACGAACCAGCACACTGGTGTAAACCTATATATCCAGGATATACTGGCTTTTTAAACTGTCTTGAAGAATGGGGCAAAACAAATGTTGTACATATCCACACGCTAAATCATGATTTGTTCCTAGAAACTTTTAATACCTCGGACTGGCTTCAAGGGAAATTATCCGATGGTTTTGAAGAAATGGGCTCACCTTATTTTGGAGATTTTCAAGAAAAATATAAAATTAGGCTATCATATTTTTCAGAAAACTACAACTCAAATTTTAGGCTCTATAAGTTGCACGGCAGTACAGATCAATATCCTTTTCATATCGAGAACCAGGGCATCGATACGTACATTAAAATCAAACCGGGAATCAAAACTACTTCTTTGTTAAAAGAGGTAAAGTCTGAAAAAGGAGAAATTGTCTATATAAGCGATTGGATAAATTATCATGCGGATTTCTTGACCGGTACAACATCTAAAATCCTCCGATATAGAGAACCATTTTATTACGAAAACATTTTTAAGCGTTTTGAAGAAAACCTCACCAATTCCGATATTTTGGTTCTCGTGGGATATGGATGTGGTGATTCAGAAATAAATGAACTAATTCAGAAATGTTATAATCTTAAGAATCCAATCTTTATTTTAGACCCATTCCCACACGAAAACACTACTTCCTTTTGCACAAGATTTAATGCAAAATTGATTAAAAAAGATCCTGAAAGAATGGTAATGCAGGATTTTGTTTAGCTTGGCAAAATATCTGAGGTTGATCCATGAAGATGCAATTCTGAAACTTCAAATTGTTCAATAAGTACGATAGTCGTTCCCAAACGGGATAAATATGCCTGCAATCCCAATATATCGATGCCTGATTTCCCTATAGTGCTGGTCTTTGTCCTGAACATATTCTCCGGTAGATAGGACTATATATTTCTTGTAATTGAAAACAATATGATTGTAGTTATCGTAGTTTAACTCCCCTTTTTCAATTCTCTTCGATATAATCAACTGTTCAACAGCCGTAGCAGTGTCATTGGGGTTTATTTCACCCCTAATTTTGATTACGTAATGAATAAAATCCTGCTCAGATGGATTAAGCATCCAAAGCAATAAAATAGCTCCTGCTACCAGAGAGCACCTTACAATTGCTTTTTTCATGATTTAGGGAGAGTTAATAGCCGCCGTCCCAGGTTGGGCAATGAGCAAATGAAATTGCGTGGAACAAGGCAGCCGTGTTCTTCGTCCGACCAAAAGGAAATACACATCCCGCATGACGCTCTGGTGATTACAGTGTATTCGTTTTAACTTGGTCGGTTTTACAAACAGGACGAACCAACGCAATAGGTTTTTCTGCACCAAAGTAGTCATATCGGCCCATAATGAAAAACCATGACCAGCTTCTCTGATTTAAGCGTGCGGAAATGTTAAACAAAATTGCCTTCAAATAAAAGCACACCCAATTACAATGCGAACAATATCAAGCACTTAATTCGGCCACCAACCTCAAATCCCCCAAAAATTGGTTCGAAAAATTTCCTGTTTGGTGCACACCAAAAGCCTTGTAAAGTGTTGACTTACAAGGCTTTTTTATTTCCCCTGTGTCAAAAAAGTGTCGCTTTTCCCCGCTTTCTACCATTATTCACGACACAAATTTGACACACCAAATGACACACCAATTCGCGTGCTTGTCACAGGCACAGAACCAGCACACTTCGGTACAAAAGAAGGGGAATCTGCCACTATCGACACCTCACGGCGCACATCAGTCGAAAGGCGAAACGTCAGGCTACAGTGACATACCTTCTGAAGACACTTTGGCAAAAAGGCCCCGGCAAAGTCACCCAGTTAAAAAATATTTTCCTTCACAGGTCTTCCCGCATTTTCCCGAATTCACAAACCCGCCACGCCACATCACTGACCAAGTGGCGGATTTCCTCAAACCGGTATTCCTCTTGTATCCTTATTCTCCAACCCTTCAAATTTACTCACTATGAATATCTTGAAGCGGAAGAACCCAAAGGGAGATAAAATCACGTTCTATTACGATTTTGGTCGCGGTCCAGGACAGCGCCCGTCAACCGGCATATTTGTTTACACTAAGCCAAAGGATCAGATACAAAAAAATCACAATAAGGAAGCACTCCACCTGTTGGAAACCAAAAAGAGCCAGCTTATCATCGAACAACAGGCTACCGGTTCCGCCTTCATACCAAGCCACAAATTCAAAGCAAACTTTCTGGAGTATTATGAAGAATATGTAAAGCTCAATACCCGAAAGCGTAACAGGCATTTGACAAATAGCCTGGCCCAATTCAAGCTATTTATAAAGAAGGATTTTATCGCGCCTGTTGATATTACTGAAAATTTCTGCAAACGCTTCCGGCAATTTCTGCTGAGCAAATTCCATGGCGAAACTCCCGGAAACTACTATGCCCGTTTCAAGTGGGTGATCAACGCCGCAAAAAGCGACAAGTATTTCCACGATAACCCTACCGAAAAAGTCAACGCGAAGTCAAATCCAAGCACCAAATTAAAAGACAACCTCGAAACCGAAGAATACCTGGCTCTACTCAAGACGCCCTGTAAAAATGAGGAAATTAAAGCCGCTGCGATATTCAGTTGTTATACCAAGAGCCGCGACAGATTTTGGCAAATTGTCGAAGGTTAGGTCGATCAATATCCCCATAGTAACGGAGACGATTATTCAAGACAAATTTAATCACTGGAGAAATTTCAATTTACTAAATAAATTAGTACCTTTATGAATAAACCTAATCGTATGAACCAATTCGGCGGAACCTGGAGAGAGGCCAAAATGGAGATCATTGTGGACTATGCCAAGGCATATCTTATCATTATGAATAAACAGCGCTGGGCCAAAACTCTATATTTCGACGGTTTCGCCGGCTCCGGACTAATCGACTCTAGTAACGCCGAGGAGGCGAAGAAAGGCACGGCCCTGCGCATTCTGGACATCACCGACCCCAAGCCCTTTGATCTTTATTATTTTGTTGAGAATGATCAGGCTTTTAAGCAATCGTTAGAAGCCTTGGTTCAAAAGCATTATTTTGGAAGAAATGCCCATGTGGTAAAGGAAGATTGCAATGAGAAGTTAAAAGCAATGGCGGGATTTTTGCAAAAGAATCCGAATTTCCGTGCGCTGGCGTTTATTGATCCTTATGGCATGTCTGTCAATTGGGCTTCCATAGAAGCCCTGAAAGGTTGCGGAGTAGATCTCTGGATACTGGTACCTACAGGCTTGGGGGTAAACCGTCTTTTGAAACGGAATGGAGATATCCGGCCCTCTTGGATCACCAAATTGGAACGTTTTCTCGGTCTGCATAAGGCAGAGATCATGGCACATTTTTATAAGCACAAGACAGCCCACACATTGTTTGGCGAGGAAACATTCGTTGAAAAGGAAAGGAACGCCATAAGCAAGATTGGCGAACTGTACCGGGAAAAACTGAACCAAGTGTTCGAATTTGTTTCCGAATCGTTTATCTTGCGTAATACACAGCAGACAATCATGTATCATTTCATGATGGCTACAAACAACGCCAGCGCCCTGAAAATAGCCAACGACGTGATCAAACCAAAATACAATTTCTGATGTCTCAATCTTCGATCGAATGGACCGAAATGACCTGGAATCCCACAACGGGGTGCAGCAAGATTTCTGCGGGTTGCAAATTTTGTTACGCGGAGGTTATGAGTGCACGCTTGCAAGCAATGGGTGTCCCTAAGTATTTGGATGGTTTCCGGGTAGCCGAGCATTTCGACGCGCTGGAACTGCCGTATTCTTGGAAACGACCTAAGTTGGTATTCGTCAATTCTATGAGCGACCTATTCCATCCTGAGATATCGACTGCCTTTATCAGAAAGGTTTTCAAGGTGATGAATTCAACTCCACAGCATACTTATCAAGTACTAACCAAGCGGGCGGACCGTTTGCTGGAACTAAACAAGACTCTGGAGTGGACGAAAAATATCTGGATGGGAGTTTCAGTAGAAGATGGCCGCGTCACCCACCGAGTCGACGCGCTCAGGCAAACCTCTGCCCGAACAAAATTCTTATCCTGTGAACCGCTTATTGGTCCACTTTCAGAACTCGACCTTAAGGGTATCGATTGGGTCATTGTGGGAGGAGAAAGCGGCCGGCGGCCTCGCCCCTTGCGCGAATGGTGGGTGTGGGATATCTTACAGCAATGCCGGATGCAGGAAGTACCATTCTTCTTTAAGCAATGGGGAGGAACCAACAAAAAACGGGCTGGACGTCTCCTTGGCGGACAGGTCTATGAGGAAATGCCGATTATTTGACTACTCAAAAGGGCGCTCCAATCAGCCGAAATAAAATTACTTTTCGATGTCAACAAGAATTCGCTTTGCCTTTTGTGAAATTTTCTGATAATAATCCGCGTCATTTTGTATTTCGGTAAAATGCTTCCCAACGATATCTCTCCGGTTTGTCGCGTCATATAAATTACTTTCATAAATGATTAACTTCATCCGTTCTTTTTCGAAATTACTTAGCCCGGCAGTGTCAACTTGTATCAGGCGGGATATCAACTTGTCTCTGAAATCCTCTTTCTGACGTCGTTCTCGCTGCGACAATTCAAGGGAAGCCCCGACAATATCGTTTCTGTCAAAGGAGGTCATTGCTATTTCGATCAGGTCTTCGATTGTTGGCTCAGGCAGTCGCTTTAATACAGAAACTCCGCCACCTTGCATTTCTGACTTATACCTGGTTTGTAACCATTTCTCGTTAGTATTTTTGTCAATGTAATATATTGTCCAACCGTCTGCAGAGGTTTCAGTCTTGATAAAAGATTTAAGCTTAAGATTCACCTCGTTTTCATTACAAATGAAGAATTGACCCATGTCTAATATAGTTAAAACTAAGTGACAAATTTGAAGTTGATCCGCTCATTAACAGCCGCTTATTTCTCAAATAGTTTCTTTTCCATTTCAAACACTTTGTTTGCCTCAAAGTAATACGTTGCTTCCCCGTCCTCGGTTTTAACAACCATTTTATCGCAGACATTTTTGGGACTACTGCTAATAGATTGGCTTTGGAACTGTGCGCCGATCATATTTAAAATGAAGTACTCCTCTTCGATCTGAATTACGTGCCAGCCAGATTCGCAGGTTTTCCCGTCGCCACTTTTTACGATTGAGTTTAGAAGTCCAAATTCGATGTCGTGATACTTTTTTTGATTTAAGGTGTCACCCAAAATTTTGTATGTCTGTTGCAAGTACTTATGAGCGAACAAACTTGTGTAGTCGATGCTCAACATAGCCTTGGTGAGTTTTATTACTTCCGGGTAGTCTTTGTTTTTGATTTCAGCATAAGTCAGCGTTTTAAGGCTGTCATAATTCGACCTTCTTTTCTTTCGAAAATGCTTACTGTCTAAATAACTGTTCCTAAAATCAGCGTAATCGATATTTAAGTCCCCACTTTCCAGTTGACCAACATATTTCGAATATTTGTCATCAAAAGGGGGAATTTCAATTTTACTGCCTTGTGCAAAAACGATATTCGCCAAATACAAGAATGAAACTATCAGGACCAGGGTTTTCTTATTATCACTGAAATTGACTTTCCGTTGTTCCATATTGTTAAGATATACATTTAGCCGAAGATATTCGTTTTTTGGTGTACTTTAGAAATATGACTGGCCCCGCCCGCGCTCCTAAATTGTTTGGATTATTCTTGCTTGCGTATGCCGCTAATTATGTCTGGGGATTGCTTCTGGCCATCAACTTCCTCAAAAGCGCCTGGTATGTTTTAGATCCGCCGCCCAAAGGATGGTATACGATCCTAAACATGGAGCTCTTCTATGTCGATATAATTAATGCAATCCTCCAAAGTGGCTATTATTCTATTGTTTTGTTCTTGCTTTTGCGTCAAAAGCGGTGGGGATGGATACTGGCCGTGGGAGGCGCCTTCGCATTCCTGACGACGCGGATCGCTCAACTGGACATTGGCATCCGGTCGCCGGAGTTGATTGGGCATGATTGGTTCGGCCTTATTCTTCCGATGGTCATCAACGCAGCTTTTGCCTTTTATCTTCTCCGACGCGAGACGACCGTTTTTTTCGATGTTACAGGCCGAATAAGGAAAAACAGCATCATAGTGGGCGTCGCTGTGGCAATGGCGGTCACGGCAACCCTCAGGATTATCAATCGGATATAACACGCCGTCATGGTGGTGGGTAGTACCTATAGGAATAGTAACTCTGACTTATACTGTTTCTCAAGTCAGAAGACAGTAATAAATACCAACATATATGAAAAGACTTTTAGTCGTTTTTATCCCATTGGTCGTTTTTTTGATCGGCTGTGGCGAGGGGGGAGCAAAAAAAAGAGCAAACGACTCCACCTTCAACTCAGGTAGCGCCGTTGTTGGCTCGGGTGTGCCAGACAGTAATTGTTCCATATCTGTCGTAAGCGATATGTTACAATGGTACAAGACGAACCATGCCCGTCTGGATTCCATCCAGTTGGTGAATAATCTAGGTGGGAAGGATACGGGTCGCTACAAGATGCAATTCGACTATGTAAAGAAGTATATTGCCATCGTTCGGTCGTCGGGCCTGTTTACGGAGGGGTTTTCTCATGAACCGATGGGCATAGCAATCCGAAATTTTCCGGCCGACCGGCCCGGTGAAAAATGGCAACCGCCGTCACCGGCCGCTGCAACTTATCGAAGATGCGGTAATAGTACCGGAACATCCGCTGCGGAAAATCCGGCTCGCTCTTTCCTTGGACTTCAATTATTCACTATCCGATTCGTGTACTGGGAGGAACATCAGCCGCACCGGCTGGAAAGAAACGTGATGGGAACACGCAATGGAGACTACAAAGATGCGTTTCTCTTCAAAAAATACCAAACAAATTAGCAATTAATTTTATCGCAAAAATCGAACTTGTTGCTTGACGTTAGCTTACTTTTTTTCCGCTCTTCACCCTACGTCAACCGTCAGGCATTTCCCAAGAGGATTATCCCCGTAAACGAAACGCAACGCTTTTTCAAAAAAAGACAGATGTTGCTGCATTTCCTCAACCAGAACCTTGCCTTCAGAGCTCAATGAGACCAAAGAGACATTCACTCTAACCTCCTGGCCGTTCACCGTCGCCAGCCGATACCAATCGTCCGTCGGATAGAAGGTTTCGAACCCCTCCTCTTCGGCCCAGCCGATCAGATCTTGATCCGATGGATCATCATCCAGCAGGTTGTCATTCACCGGGGCCGGGAGATCTTTGGATGATGCTGAACTTTCCGGCAGGCAAATAATCCAGTTGTCAATCCCAGGCTCAAAAGCAGGGCACTGAACAATTTCATGGCAGCGGCAATATTAAATTTGGGTAAATAAATGTCTCAGAACAGGCCCAAAATTGCGACAGGACAGCGGGATAGTTGGTGATATTTGTCACATTGGAAAAATAGATGAACAGACACAAATTGCCGGCACAAATTTTGACGAGGCATGTTAATTTTGTTGACCTAAACCAATCTTTATCCTCATGCGCACGCCTTTTTCTGACTTCTCCTTTAATAATGATCCCGAATTCCTCGATGAAATTGAAAAGACGGGTGTCTACTATTCGTATCAGCCGAATGATATCATCATCAAAAATGAGAAATACGTCAGGGCCATACCTTTGATAATAAAAGGAACCGTGAAGGTATCCCGCGTCAACCGGGAAGGAAATGAGATCTTTCTCTATTATCTGGAAGAAGGTCAAACCTGCGCGACGGCCGTTTCGGCTCATCTCATGAACAAACCCTGCCGTATCAATGCGCTGGCAGAAGACGAAACCGAGCTGATCGCGATTCCCGTGGCCAACTGCTACAAATGGCTCACTCAATATCCCGGCTGGCGCGATTTTATCATGAAAGCCTTATCCGAAAAATGTGACGTTCTCCTTAACACCGTCGACCAGTTTGCCTTCACAAACACGGACGAACGGTTGATGGCATTTCTTTCCAGCAAGTCAAAAGTGCTGAACACAAATATTATCCACATGACTCACCAAGAGATTGCCAATGAACTTTCCACTTCCAGAGAAGTGGTTTCCCGGCTTCTCAAACGCCTGGAGCAGGCCCGTGAGCTGAAGCTTTACAGAAATAAAATTGAGCTGAATTTTGTTGTGTGACGCTTATCACCGTCCTGCATCTATCGTCTTCGTTTCTTTGCGAATCTTAAAAATAAAACATTAATGCAATGAAATTAAGCAGCAGTAAATTGTATGCGAAAGCGGTTATACTGTTTTTTACAATCGTATGTTTGGGTACTAAAGGATTTTCGACGACAGGCCGGATGCACTTTCCGGCACACCAGGCTGAAAAGCTTGCGCAGCAGGAACTGCAGGTCGTGATCTTCCAACCTTTCCCGGATAAGGCGAAGTTGAGGGTATATGTATTAAACCCGGAAGAAAGGGAGGTAAGAATACGGATATCCAATGATATGGACGTCGATTATGCCATCACTTCCAAAGAAATAGACATTCAACGGCAGTTCGATCTCAGCGAAATCACAGACGGATGGTATAAGGTTGAAGTGACTGCCGGCAAGGAAAAGATCAGTAAAACGGTGTGGCTCTTCACGACTTTTCAGGACGCAAGGCAACTTACCATCAATTGATCGGTAATTTGCCTGCATAAACTTAAAAGCCCCGATCCTATGGTCGAGGGCTTTTCCAATTTAATCAAATAATTGGTATAGTGTGCCGCTTTTTCCGCTCCTTTTGGCTCACAGATGGCACACACTCTGGCACACAGAAATCGCATTTTTTAGACCATTCAGGTGACACAAAGACCGACGCGGGACGGCAAAAAAAACTATTACACATTGGAGTGGGGCAAGGGTCCCGGAGAATTGTGAGATCAGATCGGCCTCTGTGGCAACATGCCGCCTTGCATGGTATCAATGACT